>ENA-OQCO01000026-OQCO01000026.1-human-gut-metagenome-genome-assembly--contig:-NODE-26-length-70489-cov-5.335678_pt1 | contig 70489 bp, 70 predicted proteins | sample MGYA00242500_ERZ504582 | MGnify/ENA primary metagenome ERZ504582 (study PRJEB26092, sample SAMD00036346) | human gut metagenome | host: Homo sapiens | study: EMG produced TPA metagenomics assembly of... | reverse complement strand
GGGACTTCATGATACAGGAAAAGGCTTCCATCTATATCCAGAGCTTCATTCGTAAAGGTGTGATTTCTTTACGAATATCTTCTCTCTTCAACATAGGTATACATTTAGCCGCCTCCGGATCCTCCGGTGCTTCCTGATACTGTTCCAGATTCGCAGTATTTTTAACAAGTTCTGTTTTTTCCTCTTCAGATAGAGAAGAAAGATATGCGTCCAGTTTGTCTTCCAGCGCTTTGGCTTTCTGGCAGTCAGGCCTCTGGATGGATTCAATGTCAGAACAGAACCGTGAGGATTATCCAGAAGATATCTCTGAATCAGATCTTCAAAATAACCTTGATTCTTTAATTCTTTTAATTTATCAAACACAGGAATCAACTGAACCTGCGCGAATGGATGTTCATCATCATAAAGCCAGTTGTCCAGAATATCCAGACCGTAGATCAGTCCCTTCGGGTAAGAAGAAAAGTCAGCTTCTCTATAGCGGAATTCCATATAATTGATTCCTGCTTCCAGTGCTTTTGGATCGATTCCGTTTTCGACCGTGTCTGTCAGTACCTTGCGGATAATGGAAACAAATTCTTCTTTTCTGCCAGGATCAGCACCTTTGGCAACAACATCAAAATACGTCTGTCGGATACCATCCTCATAGGAACCATACACATCCGATCCGATTCCGGCATCCAGAAGTGCTTTCTTAAGAGGTGCTCCCGGAGTACTTAAGAGAGCATAATCCAATATATCAAAAGCAGTACATTTTAAAGTATCCATGGCAGTTCCTGTCACAACACTGTATGCCAGATACGAATTATTTTCTTCACTCTCACTCTCTGCAACCGGATACTCCATGACCAGATCATGCATTTTATCAAAAGGCTGCTGTTCACGGATCTCCGAATCCACATACAGACTGTCAAACGCAGAAAGATAATTCCGATCAATAAAATCAAGTTTTGCTGCCATATCCATATTTCCATACAGGTAAATATAACTGTTGGACGGATGGTAATAAGTTCTGTGGAATTCCAGGAACTCTTCATAGGACAGCTCCGGAATATTATCCGGATCACCACCGGACTCACAACCATAGGTGATATCCGGAAACAGGGAGTTCATGATATCTCTTTCCAGCACATCATCAGGAGAAGAAAATGCCCCTTTCATCTCATTGTAAACAACACCATTATAAGTCAATGGACCTTCTGGCTTCTCCAGATGGTAGCTCCATCCTTCCTGACGGAAGATTTCTTCTTTTTTGTAAATATTTGGATAAAATACAGCATCCAGATACACATGCATCAGATTCTGAAAATCCTGATCATTGCAACTTGCTACCGGATAACAGGTTTTATCCGGATAAGTCATTGCATTTAAAAATGTATTCAAAGAACCTTTTACCAGTTCTACAAATGGATCTTTTAAAGGAAAATCTCTGGATCCGCAAAGTACACTGTGTTCCAGAATGTGTGCAACACCGGTGCTGTTCTTTGGCGGAGTACGAAAAGCGATGTTGAATACTTTATTGTCATCATCGTTTTCGATTACCATTATTCTTGCTCCTGTTTTGATGTGGCGAAGCAGGTAGCCTGTTGAGCGGATATCACTCAGGTTTTCTTTTCTGACAAGTTTATATGCTTTTAAATCATCTAAATTCATTGTTGCCTCCGTTTTTGCATAGTACATATAGTATTTCCTGATATGCCATATTTATTCCGGAAGTCTTTCTCCCGGGAACTGCAGTTCATACATTTCACGGGCAGCTTTTGTCAGAAGGTCCAAATCCTCTTCAAGGCCAATCTCCTGTGGAAGCAATATGGCAGTTTCATAAATGTCTCTCTGCAGTTTTGCTTTTGCACTGTCTTTTTTTATCGTGATAAGTCCGCAAAGTACACTGTTGTAGTTTTTGTCTTTTTCACAAAGATCCATATAAAATCTGACAAGATGCTGGCACTCTCTGTGAAGAAGTTCTTCATGAAGAGCACTTTTTGCACGGATTTCCCGGAATTTTACATCATCCAGTTCTTTGCGTATTTCCTTCTGTGCTCTTCCAGAGCCAAATACTTTGTGACCTGCATTTCGATTAAATTCCAATGCCATCCAGAATTTCAGATAACCGTCGGCAATGCCCCCTTCGTTTGTCGTTCCTTTGTAACGTGCTTCCCAGATTTCTTTACGGATCTTATTTGCTTCCTGATCTTCTCCGGATGCAATTGCCTGCTCCAGCAGTTCCTTACGTTTTTCCGGTTCTGTCTCTCTATAATACTGGGCAATGATTGGTGTATCCATATATCCTTCTCCTTTTGGTATATTATCTTTTAGAAAAACAAAAATAAATAAAAACCCTTTTTCTCTTCAATATGCCTATTATAGCAAATCAAAAAGAAAAAGGGTAGTCCTGTTTTATATTCATCAAAGCGGACACATCAGAGAATCAGCATGGCGTCCCCAAACGAAAAGAAACGATACCGTTCCTTTACTGCCTCCTCATAAGCTGCCATGATATGTTCTTTTCCTGCCAGTGCAGATACCAGCATAAGAAGCGTAGATTCCGGAAGATGAAAATTCGTGATCAGTCCATCAATCATTTTGAAATGATATCCCGGATAAATAAAAATTTCTGTCCAGCCACTTCCTGCCTGAAGGATTCCATTCTCATCAGTAGCTGATTCCAGTGTACGACAGCTCGTGGTTCCAACAGAAATCACTCTTCCGCCGTTTTTCTTTGTATCATTGATCAGTTTTGCCTGATCTTCTTCTACCATATAAAATTCAGAATGCATATGATGCTGTTCGACATCATCCACCTTTACCGGCCGGAAGGTTCCCAGACCAACATGAAGCGTAACATGGGCAATTTTAACTCCCATATCTTCCACTTGTTTCAGAAGTTCTCGGGTAAAGTGCAGACCGGCTGTAGGAGCCGCAGCTGAACCGTCATTTTTGGCATAAACAGTCTGATAACGGTTCTTATCTTTTAATTTATGGGTAATGTACGGAGGAAGCGGCATTTCCCCAAGCTGATCGAGAATTTCTTCAAAAATACCATCGTAATGAAACTGGATCAGTCGATTGCCTTCATCAACAACATCGATGATCTCTCCTTTTAAAATTCCGTCTCCAAACGTAATCTTTGCTCCCGGACGTGCTTTTTTGCCAGGTTTTACAAGACACTCCCATATATCATTTTCTCTTCGTTTCAGAAGAAGTATTTCGATCACAGCACCTGTTTCTTCCTTATGGCCATATAAACGAGCCGGTATAACTTTTGTATCGTTGATGACCAGGCAATCTCCTTTATGAAGATAGTCCAGAATATCTGTAAAATGTCTGTGTTCAAAAGATCCATCTTGCATGGAAAGGTGCAGAAGTCTGGAGGAACTTCTGTCTTCCAACGGATCCTGAGCAATCAGTTCTTTCGGCAGATCATAGTAAAAATCTGATGTTTTCATAAACTGCTCCTTTATTTCTCGGAGGCCTCAGTTTCTTCGGCCTTCCATTCTTTCTTCCACTGTCGGACCTGACTCCATTCTTTGTTGGTCAGATCTGCTTTTTTCAAAAGATCCGGGCGTCGCTTTGCTGTACGCAAAACGGACTGTTCCCGTCTCCATGCTTCAATATTTGCGTGATGTCCGGAGAGAAGAACCGGTGGAACTTTCTGTCCATGCCATTCTTCCGGGCGACTGTACTGAGGATATTCCAGAAGATTTCCGGCAAAAGATTCGGTTTCTCCGGATTCCTGATTACTTAAAACTCCTGGAACCATTCGCGAAATAGAATCCATCATTACCATGGCCGGGAGTTCTCCTCCGGTAAGTACATAATCTCCGATAGATACATAATCGGTAACAATTTCATCAAGAACACGCTCATCAATTCCTTCATAGTGGCCACAAAGAAAAACAAGATCTTTCTCCTTTGCCAGTTCCTTTGCCATGGTCTGATGAAATACTTCTCCCTGTGGAGTAAGATAAACAACCCGCGGTCGATATCCCAGCTTTTTCTGAACCGATTCATATGCAAGATAGACAGGTTCTGCCTGCATCAGCATTCCCGCTCCCCCGCCGTATGGATAATCATCTACCTTCTGATGTTTGTTAAATGCATAATCACGAATATTGATCGCGTCAATAGAAAGGTAGCCTCCTGCTATGGCACGCCCGATGATGCTAGTATGCATTCCCTGTTCGATCATTTCCGGAAAAAGTGTCAAAACATGAAAATTCATTTATAAAAGCCCCTTCATTAAATGTACAGTCATTGTGTTTGTTTCAATATCCACATCAAGAATACATTCTTTGATTGCAGGAAGCAATACCTCTCCATGTTCAACGGAATCTACAATATAAACATCATTTGCTCCGGTTTCCATGACATTTTTTAATGTTCCAAATTCTGATCCGTCTTCCAGAAGCACTTTCATTCCAAGAAGATCTGCTATATAATATTCATCTTCATCCAGTTCCTGTGCTTCCTCACGTGGAATCCACAGATCGCGGCCCTTATATTTTTCAATATCATTTATATTATCAATTCCATCAAATTTCAAGATAACAAGATTTTTGAAAAAACGGACATTTTTTATGTCCAGTCTTCGAAGTTCTTTTCCGGTATCCAGCAATACATACTCCAGATCAAGGAATCGCTCCGGTTCATCTGTGGTAGGGTAAACTTTGACTTCGCCACGTACACCGTGTGTCGTGGTGATCACGCCAACTTTTAATAAATCTTCCATAAAAAACTCCCTTTAAAAAAGGAGCTATGTCTCCACAGCTCCGTTTCGTTATTATTGCAGAATATCTACAATCACCTTTTTGCTGCTCTTTGAAGAAGCCGCTTTAACTACAGTACGGATTGCTTTTGCAATTCGTCCCTGTCTTCCAATGACCTTACCCATATCGGAAGGCCCTACTTTCAGTTCGATGATAACTGCATCTTCTTTTTCGTTTTCGGTGACAACCACCTCATCCGGATGTTCAACAAGAGATTTTGCAATTACTTCAACTAATTCTTTCATCACATACCTCCCGCAAAGGATTTATTATTTTTCGATTCCAGCCTCTTTGAAGATTCTTGCAACAACATCTGTTGGCTGAGCACCTGCAGCAAGCCATTTTTTAGCTTCTTCTTCGTTTACTTTGTATGCGCTTGGCTCGATGTTCGGATCATATGTTCCGATCTCAGCGATGCATTTTCCATCACGTTTGCTGCGGGAATCTGCAACTACGATTCTATAAAAAGGTGCTTTCTTCTGTCCCATTCTTCTTAATCTGATTTTAACTGCCATTTCTGTTTTCCTCCATTATACTATCTTTTATTTATATTGTTTTTTATTTAAAAAGGAAGCTTAAAGCCGCCTCTTTTTCCCATTTTACCGCCCATCATTCCAGGCATCTGTTTCATTAATTTCTTGCTCTGTTCAAACTGTTTGACCAGACGATTGACTTCTGCGATATCCACACCGGCACCTTTGGCGATACGATTCTTGCGGGAAATATTCAGGATTCCCGGATTGCTTCGCTCCTTCTGTGTCATAGAAGGATAATCGCCTTTGTTCTGTCAAGAGCCTTTTCATCAATCATGTCTTCCAGATCTTTCGCTTTTGCACCAACACCTGGAAGCATATTCAGGATACTTCCGATTCCACCCATTTTATTCATCTGTTCCATACTGGTCAGATAATCATTGAAATCGAAATCCATTTTTTTGAGTTTTTTCTGCATCTCTGCTGCCTGATCCTGGTCAAGAGCTGCCTCAGCCTTCTCAATAAGACTCATTACATCTCCCATTCCAAGAATTCTGGAAGCCATGCGTTCCGGATAAAACTGTTCGAGATCTGAAAGTTTCTCACCCATTCCCACAAAAAGAATTGGTTTTCCGGTAACTGCTTTAATGGAAAGTGCAGCACCACCTCGGGTATCACCATCCATTTTGGTAAGGATGACACCATCAATGCCTACTTTTTCGGCAAAAGTCTTTGCAACATTTACTGCATCCTGGCCTGTCATTGCGTCAACTGTCAAAATCGTACAGTCAACATTCACATTGGCTTTGATATCCGCAAGTTCCTGCATCATATCTTCGTCCACATGAAGGCGGCCAGCCGTATCAATAAGAACAACGTTCTGTTGGTTTGCTTTTGCATGTTCGATCGCAGCTTTGGCGATATCTACAGGATTCTGTTTATCTCCCATGGAGAAAACTTCTACTCCCTGTTTCTCACCGTTTACCTGCAGCTGTGTGATCGCAGCCGGACGATATACGTCACAGGCAACGAGAAGTGGTCTTTTTCCTTTGGATTTCAGCTTACCTGCAAGTTTCGCAACTGTGGTCGTCTTACCTGCACCCTGAAGTCCAGCCATCATCAGGACTGTGATATCATTGCCTGGTTTCAAAGGAAGATCGGTTGTTTCACTTCCCATCAGATTAACCAGCTCTTCATTTACGATCTTGATTACCATCTGTCCTGGATTCAGACCATTCATGACATCCTGTCCTACTGCACGTTCCTGCACAGACTTGGTAAACTGTTTAACAACCCGGAAGTTAACATCTGCTTCAAGAAGAGCCATCTTGACCTCTTTCAGAGCAATCTTAACATCCTCTTCTGTCAGGCGTCCTTTGCCTCTCAGCTTTTTGAACACATTCTGTAATTTATCAGTCAAGCTTTCAAATGCCATGCGTTATAACTCCTCTAATATCTTATTGGAAATCTCTGTAATCTCACCGGCATTATATCCTACTGCAAGTTCCTTGATCTTCTGAACCTGTTTGCGGATACAGAGAAATTTCTCAACCAGATGAAGTCTGGATTCATATTCTTCCAGTGTATGATTACAGCGTTTGATCATGTCATGTACGCCCTGACGGCTGATTCCCAGATCTTCTGCTACCTCACTCAGGGAATAATCTTCCAGAACAACGCTTTCATAAACCTGCTGCTGTCTCTCTGTAAGCAGTTCCCCATAAAAATCATATAACAATGTCTGTTCGACAAACTTTTCCATTTGTAACCACCTTGGCTATCATACATGATTTATATCATTGTGTCAAGTGTTTTTTCTTGACAGATATATTTTTATTTATTGTCCGTCTTTTTCCGGATCTTCTGTTTCAAATTCAAAGACACATCGATCAAAAGCATTGATCACATATGTATCCATATATTTATCGTATCGTTTGTGTTGTCTTCCATACGACATATGAACATGACCATGCAGGAAAAATTTAGGATGATATTTCTCAATCAGCTGCAGAAAAATTTTAAATCCCTGATGCGGAAGATCCCGGGCATCATTTAACTGATATGCCGGGGCATGCGTGACAAGTATATCAAAGCCTCTTCTCCACGCAAGTTTTGGAAAAAGTTTAAAGACTCTTCGTCTCATTTCCCACTCTGTATATTGATGTTCTCCCGGTTTATATCGCATGGAACCGCCAAGTCCCAAGATGCGTACTCCTTCATGCACATATATTTTATCGTCAATGCAGATGCAGCCTTCCGGTGGAATCCTTTCATATTTATCGTCATGGTTTCCATGGACATATAAAACAGGCGCTGATGTAAATGTCGCCAGAAAAGAAAGATAGCGGGGATCAAGATCCCCACATGATATGATAAGATCGATCCCCTCCAGTTTACTTTTCTCGAAATAATCCCACAGATATTTTGATTCCACATCTGCTATGGCAAGTATTTTCATAAAACTGTATTATCCCTTCTGACTTTCCACACCGGACTGTAAAGTAACCGGTTTTGCCTGTTCTTTAAGCTCACGTGATTTCGGAATTGTTCCGATCACATTATCTGCAAGCCAGTCCATTGTAATAATTTCTTCCGGAGAAAGAATTTTATCCGGATCCGACTGAATCATTCCATTCTGTGAATAAAGGATTCCTGAAAATGGATGATATTCCCCGGTTGCAATCGCACGTTTGAGCATTGTCAGCAGCTTCTGTGTGCCAATCGGAAGATTCTGCGAATAGATAACATCGATCACTTCCGCTGACAGTCCCCACCAATAATTGATGGCCTTTGTTTCATCTTTGTTATCATCATATTTCCATGTTCCATCCATGATCGTCCTGATCAACTGTTCATAAAATTTTCCCCAGTGCCACAATGGCATAGCAAGATTACGAGGTCCTTCTTTTTCTATGTGATACAGTCCAAAATAGCGCGATGCATCTTCCGGAATCACCATATCCCGTCCGGATACAACCGTAACACCTTTTTTGATAACATTGTCCATAGCGATTCCAAGATCGACATCTTTCAGCGTAGACCATTCCAGATATATCTGTGCTCTCGGATTAACCATTTTGGCACCTAAAGCAAATGCATTGATATTGGCAATCGTTCCAAAAATCGGGTAGTCAGCAATATATGCAAGCTGACCGTTTTCTGCCATAGCTCCGGCAATGGCCCCCATAAGAAATTTGGCTTCATACATCCGGGCATAATAAGTACGAATATATCTGTGAGATGTATTCAAGGAACAGTTAAGAATCTTTACCTCCGGATGTGCAATAGCAGCCTGTACACTTGCCTGCACAAATTCCGGTGTTGTTGTAAAGATAATATTGCATCCTTTTTGAATCGCATCGGCAATTGCTTTTTCCGCAAGATCTCGCGTAAGGTTTTCATAGCATTCTGTAGTAACTTCTTCAGGGAACGTCTGTTCCAGGTGAAGACGACCAAGCTCATGCGCATACGTCCAGGCAGAAGTAGCCGGCGTCTTTGCGTACAGAAAAGCAATCTTTAGTTTTGGTGTACTTACCGGAAGCAGACGATCTAGGAGAGATTTTTTTTCACTCGTAGGATTCATCTTCAGTTCAATTTCCTGATCATGTTCCAGAAGTTTAAATTCTTCCCAGCTTTTACCAACCAGTTCCTTTAATTCATTAACTGTTTTCTGGCAGATATCTTTATAATCATAAATCATAAGAAATGCAAGGAATGCATCCCCTGTTGTTATGGAAAGTTTCTTTCCGCCTAAGGATTCATATTCTGCTGCAAACCTTGAATAAACAGAACTGAAAGTCAGTTTATCATCATCTGACCAGATATCCTTTGCCCCTTTTCCTACTGCTTTCTGAAGTCTGACAAAGCTTCCAAGACGTGAAAACCAGATATAGTTGATCTGACTCAGGGCGTAAAAATCCACATATTCATAATAGATTTTATTTTCTTTCTGTTCCGTACGCTGTGGCAGAATTCTGGTCACATATCCCGGAACCGAAACCGCATCAAAATACTTCAGTACACTGACACGCTTATTTCCCTCTTCTACATAGAATTTGTTCATATATTCATATGCTTTGATCGGATCGCGGATACCTTCATTAATATGACTCTGACTTAAAGTTGCCCACTTATATGCAAATTCTGTGTTTTCTCTGAGAATAGGCATAAAGTTCCCAGCGAATGCATTGCTTCTTCCACCGCTTTTGGTTCCGACGATCTGGTCGATCGGTATCTGTACAAGTCCGAGCGGGACCTCCGAATAAGACCCCTTTGGGGGCAGTATCTCATCCAGAACCTGAAGTGTAGGCAGTTGCCCTTTCATCATTCTGGCCTGATAATCTCTCTTACCAGCTTTGCAGGCTTTTATATATTCTTCCATTATATATGGTGCCATGGTCCTCTTCCTCACTTTCTGTCTGAAGCAGAAAATAACGGTTTAAAAGTTACAGATTCGCACGAATGATCTTTGGTTTACATCCAGCCTCTTCCAGTGCCTTTACAATTTTCTTTTTATGATCTGTGCCATATGCTTCCAGTGTAACTTTAAGCTCTACTGCAGCATAACGATTGGTACTTATAAACTGATTATGATCCAGCTTGATAACATTTCCCTGATTCTCGGCAATGATAGAAGCTACACGAACAAGTTCACCCGGTTTGTCCGGAATCAGCACAGATACCGTGAAAATACGATCTCTCTGAATCAGTCCATGCTGTACCACAGAAGACATTGTGATCACGTCCATATTACCACCACTTAAGATAGAAACCACTTTCTTACCGGTGAAATTCAAATGACGGAGTGCTGCTACTGTCAGAAGGCCTGAATTTTCAACGATCATTTTGTGATTTTCTACCATATCAAGAAAAGCAACGATCAGTTCATCATCGTCGATGGTAATCACATCGTCCAGGTTTTCCTGCAGATATGGAAAGATATGTTCACCAGGAGTCTGTACAGCAGTACCGTCGGCGATTGTATTTACATGTGGCAGAGTAACTACTTCACCTTTTTCAAGAGATGCCTTCATACATGCCGCACCGGACGGCTCTACACCAATGACTTTAATATGCGGATTCAGAAGTTTTGCAAGTGTGGATACACCTGTTGCAAGTCCGCCTCCTCCGATTGGAACAAGAATATAATCTACAAGAGGAAGCTCCTGTACGATTTCCATAGCAATCGTACCCTGGCCGGTTGCTACTGCTGGATCATCAAACGGATGGATAAATGTATACCCTTCTTTCTCAGCAAGTTCCAGTGCATAAGCACATGCCTCATCATATACATCTCCTTTCAGAATTACGTCTGCACCGTAACTCTTGGTACGTTCTACTTTGATCAGAGGTGTTGTTGTCGGCATAACGATCACTGCTTTTGCACCAAATTTATGCGCAGCATAAGCAACACCCTGTGCATGATTTCCAGCAGATGCTGCGATCAGACCTTTTGCACGCTCTTCTTCTGTAAGCGTGCTGATCTTATAGTATGCACCACGAACCTTATAGGCTCCTGTACGCTGCATGTTTTCTGGCTTCAGATATACTTTGTTTCCCGTGAGATCTGAAAAATAACTGCTTTTGATCAGTTTTGTCTCCTGAGTTACCTGTTTTACGATTTCTGCTGCCTGTTCAAAGCTCTCTAATGTAAGCATACTGTATCCTCCTGTTTATTCTTCTGTGTGTAAGTCTTTTTCGTCAATATCAAACAGTGCATTAACAAAAGCATCGGCATCAAATTTCTGCAGATCGTCGATTGTTTCACCAACACCGATATATTTTACCGGAATATCCAGTTCCGACTGAATCGCAACAGCGATTCCACCTTTTGCAGTTCCATCCAGTTTTGTAAGAATGATGCCATTTACATTTGCGACTTCTGCAAATTGTTTGGCCTGTGCCAGGGCATTCTGTCCTGTAGTACCATCCAGAACGACCAGTGTTTCCAGATATGCTTCCGGATATTCTCTTTCCAGGATACGGTAGATCTTACGAAGTTCTTCCATAAGATTTTTTTTGTTATGCAATCGTCCAGCTGTATCACAGATCAGCACATCTGCATTTCTTGCCTTGGCCGCTGCAACTGCATCATATACGATGGATGCCGGATCAGCGCCTTCCTGACCACCGATCAGATCCACACCTGCACGATTTGCCCACTGTGCAAGCTGTTCTCCCGCTGCTGCACGAAAAGTATCTGCTGCAGCAAGAATAACCTTCTTACCCTGATCCTTTAATTTTCCAGCAAGTTTTCCGACAGAAGTCGTCTTCCCTACACCATTTACTCCGATTACAAGAATTACAGATTTACGGTTCTCAAATTCATATTCTGTACTGTCTACACGCATCTGTTCCTTAATACTGTTGATCAGAAGCTGTTTGCATTCCATAGGATTTTTGATATGTTTCTCTGCCACCTGTTCTTTCAGATGTTCTATGATTGCAGAAGTCGCATTAATACCTATATCACCCATGATCAGAATTTCTTCCAGTTCTTCATAAAAATCTTCATCAATACTGGAGTAGCCACTGAAAATAGAATCAAAGCCAGCCACGATATTATCGCGTGTTTTGGTCAAACCACTGACCAGACGTTTAAAAAAGCCTTTTTTTTCTTCTGACATACTATGTCCTCCTCGATAGTTACATTGCTGTTCACTCTGTTACCAGCAACTTATTTGCTCAGCTGGTTTTCTACCAGATCAACAGATACAAGAGTTGAAACACCCTTTTCCTGCATGGTGATACCATATAAGCGATCCGCAGCATTCATAGTGCCACGTCTATGCGTTATTATAATAAACTGTGTATTTTTCGTCAACTTCTGTAAATACGATGCAAAACGTCCAACATTTGAATCATCGAGTGCAGCCTCTATCTCATCCAGAAGACAGAATGGAGATGGTTTCAGGTTCTGGATTGCAAAAAGAAGAGCGATCGCAGTCAAAGCTTTTTCTCCACCAGAAAGCTGCATCATATTTTGGAGTTTTTTGCCAGGCGGTTGAGAAATGATTCGTATTCCGGCCTCAAGGATATCTTCATCTTCTGCAAGTTCAAGAGTTCCCTTTCCTCCGCCGAACAGTTCCTTAAATGCCTTATCAAATTCTCTCTGGATATCACGGAATTTCTCGGTAAACTGTTTTCGCATTCCTTCATCCAATTCCAGAATAATTCCTTCCAGCGTTTCCTCAGCCTTAACGATATCATCGTATTGACCGGACAGGAATGTATGACGTTCCAGAAGCTCTTTATAATCTTCAATCGCATTTACATTAACAGAACCAAGTTTACGGATCTCATCCTTTATGCGTGTAACATCCGCTTTGATTGCCTGTCGGTCGGTAAGTTCTTCTTTTCGATACTGAAGTGCATTGTTTGGCGTGATCTCATATTCTTCCCACATATAGGAAATCTGACCTTCCCTCTGCTCCTCAATTTTTTCTGTCTGACTTCTCAGACGGAAGCATTCTTTATCCAGAAGAGAAGTCTTTTCTGAAAGATGATCTCTTTTTTCAAAAAATGTTTTGTGGCTGGAACTTCGTTTTTCTTTTTCTTCCTGCACTGTGCTCTCTGGCTGCCATACTGTTCTTCTTTTAAAAGGCATTCCTGTGCCGCATTTTTCAGCTCCTGGATACCTTCTTCTTTTTTATGTATCTCTTCACGACTCTGTACAAGATTTTCTGTAATTTCCTGTGATTCCTTCTGAAATGCAGCAATCTCAGAATTCAGACGACTCAGGTTTTCCTGCAGGATTGATTCTGCTGTTCAAGAGAAGATTCTTCCAGCCGGATTTTTTCCAGTTCATGTGTCTTCTCTGTTTCTTCTGCCTTCCATTCCTCTAGTTCTTTCTGTTTGGTCTCAATAAAGGTTTCCAGTTCCTTTTCGTCCTTCTGCGAATCCTCCAGTTCTCTGGCAATGCTGCTATGATCCTGTCTGATCTCACCTGCCTGATGGCGGAGTTCTTCCTGTTCACGATCAATCTGCCGATAGCTGTTCTGAATTTCACCTTCTTTTTCTTTGAGCTGTTCAAGATTCATCTTTGCAGTATTCTGTTCAACATACTGTTGACGGAGTTTCTGCTGAAAATCGGCGATCGTATCGCGAAGCACATTTCGCCTGCTACGGTTTTCACCTATTGATTTCTGCGTTTCTTCCAGTTCTTTCCTGAGAATTCCTACACTTCTTTCCAGTTCTTCAATTTCACGGCGTCTTCCGAGAAGATTGCTGTTATTTTTAAACGCACCACCGGTCATGGAACCACCGGGACTTAAAGACTCTCCTTCAATCGTAACCATACGCAGACTGTGACGATATTTTTTTCCGATTGCAATTGCATGATCAATATTATCTACAACAAGGACACGGCCCAGAAGATACATGACCAGTTCACTGTATTCTTTATCTGCATTTACAAGAGTATTGGCAGTACCCACAACTCCCGGTTCACTCAACACATCCCTCTGATTCAGTCCACCTCTTCCGCTGATATTAGACAAAGGAAGAAATGTAGCACGGCCAAAGCGGTTTTTCTTCAGAAAACCAATCATACGTTTAGCTGTCTGTTCATTATCTGTGACGATATTCTGAATACTTCCGCCCAGTGCAGTTTCAATCGCAACCTCATAGTCTTTCTGCACATGAATGATATCAGCCACAACACCTTTAATACCGGGTTCACGGTTTTTCTGTTCCATTACACGACGGATACTGTTTCCATATCCATCATAACGTTCTGTAATGTTTTTAAGAGATTCCAGGCGGGAAGCCTCACGATGGTATGCTGTCTGACCGATTTCCATCTGAGAATTCTGTTTTTTCAATTCATCCTGTAACTTCTGCACCTCTCCGTCCAGACGTACACATTCTTCATTTGTCGAATGGATCACAGCCGTTACTGCATCATATTGTTTCTGTGCATTAAGACGTTCTTTCTCCAGAACCTCTTCTTCGCTTTTCAGGCGAAGAATTCGCTGACTGATCTCTGCTTTACGGATATTCAGCTGCTCCAGCATCGCATCAAAACGTTGTACTTTTCCTTTGGTCGTTGCACGGCTGTTCAAGATCTCAATGATCTCGTTTTTGCCGTCTTCTACAGCCTGTGTACATTCTTCTACGTTTGAAACGATGTTTTCCAGAGCCTCTGTTTCCTTTGAAAGACTGGCCCGAATTTCTTTCAGTCTGCTCTGCAGTTCCAGTTTGTCTTCTGCCAGTTTTTCTTTTTCCTGCGTTCTCCGGTCCAGATCTTCCCCTAAAGCTGTCAGACGGTTCTGATAATGCTCACTGTTCTGTTTTCCCGAAGAGATCTGTTCTTCAAGAACCTGCACCTGGCCTTCATACTGCTGTTTCAGAAGCGCATTCTGCTGCTGCTCTTCTTTCAACGTATCGAGCCTGTGATTTAAATCTTCCAGTTCCTGTTCCAGACGGTCATACTCTATTTTGGTCTGATCATATGCTGCCTGAGCTTCATTTAGTTCTCTCTGCGCCTGTTCAAGTTTTTCTTCCAGTTCTTTCAGAAGTTCACCGGTTCTCTGATGATCAAGAAGAAACAGATTCACATCAAGTTCTTTCAATTCCTCTCTTTTGGCCAGATATATACGCGCTGTTTCAGACTGCTTTTCCAATGGTCCAAGCTGTTTGGTCAGCTCGCTTAAAATATCCGTTACACGGACCAGATTCTGCCGCTCTTCATCCAGCTTTTTCAGAGTGGTAGCTTTTCTTCGTTTAAATTTGACGATTCCTGCCGCCTCATCGAAAAGTTCTCGCCGTTCTTCAGGTTTACCACTTAAGATTTTATCAATCTGCCCCTGTCCAATGATGGAATACCCTTCTTTACCGATACCGGTATCATAAAACATTTCCTGAATGTCTTTCAGACGGCATCCACTGCCATTGATCAGATATTCACTTTCTCCCGAACGATACAGCCGCCTCGTTACAGTAACTTCATTGTAATCTACCGGAAGTTTATGATCACTGTTATCCAGCGTAATAGATACAGAAGCAAAACTTAATGGCTTTCGATTCTCTGTTCCTGAAAAAATAACGTCCTGCATGTTACCGCCTCGAAGCTGTTTGGCGCTCTGTTCACCAAGTACCCAGCGGACAGCATCTCCAACATTACTTTTTCCACTTCCATTTGGTCCGACAATACCGGTAATTCCGTTATGAAATTCAAAGTTGATTTTCTGTGCAAAGGATTTGAAGCCATATACTTCAATATTCTTTAAATACATAGTTCACCTGCCAGTTTTTCTTTTCCTCATGTATCACGCATAAAATCAGAATTTCTTTTCCTGAATTGCCTGATATGCTGCTGCCTGTTCGGCAGCTTTCTTTGTATGACCGGTTCCATTTCCGACAACCTGTCCATTCACCTGAACACTTACCGTAAATTGTTTGTCATGATCCGGTCCACTCTCTCCGGTCAGAATATATTCTACCGGCTGAATTCCTTTTTCCTGGACTATTTCCTGCAGAATTGTCTTGCTGTCATAAAAAAGCTGTTTATGTTCAATATCGTTTAAGATAAATTTCAGGACAAAATCCTTTGCAGGTTCAAAACCACCATCCAGATAAATGGCTCCAAGAAGAGCTTCTGTTGCATCTGAAACGATAGAATCCCTATTACGTCCACCCGTCATATTCTCGCCTTTGCCAAGGAGAAGATACTGTGGAAGTCCAAACTGCCGCGCGCAGTACGCAAGGCTAGGTTCACAGACCAGGCTTGCACGTTTTTTGGTCAGTTCCCCCTCCGGAACCTGTGTGAATTTTGCATAAAGGAAATCACTGCTGATCAGTTCAAGAACTGCATCGCCAAGGAACTCCAGACGTTCATTACAGCCCAGTTTTCCCAACTTTTTTTCATTTGCATATGAACTGTGTGTCAATGCCTGTTTCAGAAGTTTTTTATTTTGAAATGTATATCCTATGATCTGTTCCAATTGTTCCATTTTATCTGCCTTCTTTTCTGTTATTCCTTATCTGGGGCCGGAAATTGCGCCGGCTGGATTTTTTCCGCAATTTTTTCGTTGATCCTCTGTTGTTTGAACTGTACGCACTGGAAAATTGCATGCTTAATTTCGATAGCTTTGGCACTTCCATGCGTTTTGACAACAAGGCCTTTTAATCCAAGGAGCGGAGCTCCACCATATTCTGTCGCATCAAAACTTTTGAGTGTCTGTTTCAGCGCCGGTTTGACAAGAAGTGCTCCTATCTTACTTTTTAAAGTACTCATCATTCCATCTTTGATTTTGTGAATCAGTTCAGAACTGACTCCCTCATAAAGTTTGAGAATAACATTTCCGACAAAAGCTTCGCATACGATAACATCCGCATAACCTGCCGGAATATCTCGTGCCTCAATGCTTCCGATAAAATTGATCCCTTCTGCTTCTTTGAGAAGCGGAAAAGTTTCCTTAACCAGAGCATTTCCCTTTTCTTCCTCTGCACCGTTATTTACAATCGCAACACGCGGGTTTTTGATGCCGACTACATGTTCCATATAAATAGATCCCATTTTTGCAAACTGTACCAGATGAGATGGTCTGGCGTCAACATTTGCGCCACAGTCAATCAGAAGAGAAACTCCTTTAGCTGTTGGAATCAACGGAGCCAGAGGCGGACGTTCCACACCTTTGCTTCTGCCGACAAGAACCTGACCGCCGACAAGGACCGCACCCGTGCTTCCAGAAGAAACAAATGCATCGGCCTTCTGTTCTTTTACCATTTTAAGTCCTACAACGATTGAAGAATCTTTTTTCTTTCGAATTGCAAAAACAGGAGGTTCTGCAGTCTCAATTACTTCTGTTGCATTTACCACCTGGATTCTGTCTGTCGGATAATCCTGATATTTCTTAAGCTCTGAATGAATCACTTCTTCCTGACCGGTAAGAATGACCAGGATATCTTTTCTTTCTTTTACTGCTTCTACAGCTGCTTTTACAGGTTCCACCGGTGCGAGATCACCACCCATGGCATCTACAACAACTTTTACCAATTCTGCCATATTAATCCTCCTGTATATCTATTTTGAATCCATATTGTTATCAAAAAAACTTCAAACTTTATCATACTAAAGAATTATCAGAAAATCAAGAGTGTTCCCACGTCATCTATTTATTATTCTGAGCTTCGATCTGTTCTGCCAGGTCATTCAGATAAACCCAGCGATCCATTTTTTCTTCCAGAAGTGCTTCTGCAGTCTCTTTTTCCTTTGTAAGTTCGTTAAGTTTACCGGAATTTGTAGCATTCGCCATGATATCATTATCCAGCTTTTCAATTTTTTCTTCCAACCCAGCAATATCATCATCAATTGTTTCGTATTCCCGTTGTTCTTTATAACTGAATTTCAGTTTTGAAGAACGATTCTGTTTCCATGTCTTTACAGAAGATTTTTCTTCCTGAGGTTCTTCTATCATGTTCTTTCCGACAGAAGAAGCTTTTATCTCTACGGATTCATCAATATTTATACCTTCCCGACGTTTTTTTGCTTCGAGATAGTCAGTATAGCCACCTTCATATTGAGTCAGATTTCCCTCTCTGTCAAATTCAAAGATACGGTCTGCCAGATTGTCCAGGAAATATCTGTCGTGAGAAACAGCAATGACTATTCCGGCAAAAGAATCCAGGTAATCTTCCAGGATCGTCAGTGTTGGAATATCAATATCATTCGTAATCTCGTCCAGCAAAAGTACATTTGGTGCTGCAGCAAGTACTTTCAGAAGATATAATCTTTTTTTCTCACCACCGGAAAGTTTTTCGATTGGTGAATACTGCATGGCCGGCTCAAATAAAAACTGCTCGAGAAGTTTGGATGCACTGATGAGTCCGTCCTTTGTCGGAATAAATTCTGCTACAGCTTTAATATAGTCGATCACTCTCTGACTGGAATTCATGTCTTCGATTTCCTGTGAAAAATAGCCAATCTTAATGGTATCCCCAATTTCAACACTTCCGCTGTCCGGTTCAAGGATACCTGCTATGATCTTAAGCAGCGTAGATTTACCGCAGCCATTTGGACCTATGATTCCTAGTCTCTGATTTTTCAGAACAATATAGTCAAAATCACGAATACATACCCGCTCACCAAAACGTTTGGAAATATGATGCAGTTCAATCGTCTTTTTGCCCATTCTGGTCTCTACAGAATCAATCTCTACATTTTTGTCCCGCACAGGCGCTGCGGAATTCTTCATAGCCTCCAGACGGTCCAGACGGGCTCTCTGCTTTGTACTTCTTGCCCGGCATCCTCTTTTTGCCCATTCGACCTCCATACGAAGAATACTCTGTTTTTTACGTTCTGAAGCCATTTCCATTTCTTCTCGCTGCGCTTTCATTTCCAGAAAATCAGAATATTTTGCTTCGTAAGTATAGATCTTACCATGACTGATCTCCAGAATCTTATTTGTTACACGGTCAAGGAAATAACGATCATGTGTTACCATAATAACAACGCCTTTAAAACGATTCAGATAATCTTCCAGCCAGGAAGCCATTTCGTTGTCCAGATGGTTGGTCGGCTCATCCAGGATCAGAACATCAGCCGGATTCACGAGAACGGCTGCAAGTGCCACGCGTTTTTTCTGTCCTCCGGAAAGATGTGCGATTTCCTCTTCATGGTCTTCAATACCAAGTTTATTAAGCACCATATGAGCCTCTGTCTCGGAATTCCAGCTCTGTTCTTTCTGTCCCTGTGTCACGTAAGAAAGAATGGTTGCGCCCTCTGGAAATTCAGGATGCTGCGGCAGATATGTGATACGAAGGCCATTCTGCATAACCACCTGTCCTTCATCGGTTTCCTCGAAACCTGCCAGTATTCGAAGAAACGTGGTCTTTCCTGTTCCATTGATACCGATGATTCCAATTTTGTCACCCTGATGGATGCCACAGGAGATATCGTCAAAAATCACTTTTTCGCCATAAGTTTTACTGATATGTTCCAGATTTAATACGTTCATCTATATGCTCCTTACTGTAAAATCTGTTCTTCCGTTTTAGGAAATTTTTTGAAGTAATATATAATAAATAAAACTGCTGTAATTCCCCAGGATACCGGGTAACTCAGCATGATCGTCTTAATTCCTGAATAAACAGGAAATACCCCAAACATCCAGGCAATTCTGATCAGGCATACCCCACCGCAGGTCAACAGCATTGGTACCAATACTCTTCCCGCGCCTCTCAGCGCTCCGGACAATATTCCGATCACTACATACATAAAATATGACGGAAGAAGAAAATGCATCATGTCTGCGCCAATGCGGACAACATTGCTGTCCGTTGTAAACAATCTATATAACGGTTCTGCAAAACCATACAGTGCTGCACTTACCAGAATTGCAGCTCCATAAGACATAAGCAGACATACTTTGACACTTTTTCGCATTCTCTGTATTTTCCCCGCACCATAATTCTGGCCGACAAATGTTGTGATAGCAATACCAAACGAATTGACAACCATCCAATAAATAGCATCAATTTTCGCAAATGTTCCCCATGCAGCAACGGTATCTGTTCCCAGGCCATTCACAAATATCTGAATGATCAGATTTGCAATAGTATACATAGTTGCTTCCAGTGCTGCTGGAATTCCAATGCGAAGTACCGACTGCAGGGATGCCATATAAAAACGAATCTCCCTGATCTTTAACCGGAATAAAGAATTTCCCTTTATTAAAATCCACGTTACCATGCATGCACTGATTCCCTGACAGGAAACAGTCGCAATTGCAACTCCCATTACACCCATTTTAAGGAATACAACAAGCATGATATCAAAAAAAATATTCAAGCCACAGGTCATGATCAGCACATACAACGGTCTCCTAGAATCCCCAACTGCGCGAAGAATAGAAGCTCCCATATTATAAACGATATTAAAGATCATACCGCAGAAATAGATATGCAGATATATAACAGAATCAGCCATCAACTCTGAAGGTGTCTTCATCGCTATAAGAACTTTTTCTGTGATCCAAAAGCCAATCAGTCCCACTATGGCTCCTGTAACGATTGCAAAGGCATATGCTGTATGCAACGTCCTGTTTAGATTTTTATGATCTTTTGCCCCATAAAACTGTGCAATGATCACGGAAGCACCTGAAGTCAGTCCGACAAAAACTTCCACGATCAGTGTAACGATCTGATTCACTGATCCACTTACCGCAGCCAAAGCTTCTTTACCTACAAAACGACCGACAACAATACTGTCGGCCGTATTATACACCTGCTGAAAAAAAGTGCCTATTACAATCGGAAAAAAGAATATTAAAAGCTGTTTCCAGATTACCCCTTCCGTAATCTGATTCTTCTGTTCCATCTTTCCCTCCAAGACATAGAATTTGATTGAAAAAAACAGAATCCCGAAAAAGGATTCTGTTTCATTCGTTGTGATTAGTCTTCAACTTTCACGATTTCTTTCTTATTGTAGCTTCCGCATTCTTTACAAACTCTGTGAGGCATCATCAGGGCGCCGCATTTGCTGCATTTTACCAGATTCGGAGCACTCATTTTCCAGTTTGCACGTCTTTTATCACGTCTAGCTTTAGATGATTTGTTTTTTGGACATATGGACATAGGTTACACCTCCTTAAATTTACTAAATATATCACTGATGGCCGCCATACGGGGATCCTTCGGTTCCTCTGCACATCCACAGGGTCCCTCATTCAGATTCTTCCCACACCGGCTGCATATTCCTTTGCAATCTTCTTTACAAAGAACTTTCAAAGGCCAACTCATCAGTACCTCAAGATAGACCAACCGGTCCACATCCAGGTCCATACCAGTGAGATAGTCATTCTCATCCAGATTCTCAACTCGCTCTTTATCAGTCTGTTTCATATCCAGCTTACGATCGATATCGTATGGGATAGTAACAGACACCTGCTCCAGACAACGGTCACAAGGAATGCCGACAGTTAAACTGCCTTTTCCTGTCAGTTCAAGAACTTTATTGCCTGTATTTGCAATCCGTAGTTCTACCGGAGATCTGTCCAATATCGGAAACTCTCCCATCTGAAATGAAATCTTATCTAACTCCACCTCAGGACTGAACTGTATGATTTTTCCTTCACTGTCTGTAATATCTGATAAATGAATCTGCATAGTTCTCTCCTATTCACACTTTATCAATTATACATAGGAGGTACCCGTTTGTCAACGACATTTTTACTTTTATTTCTATATTTTTCCGTTACTTTTTTCTTTTACTACTTCGCTGCGAAGAGGAATGGATGCAGTTGCGCCAGGTCTGGAAACTGCAATTGCGGATGCTTTTGCTGCAAGCTCCAGTCCGTCCTGTACAGGCAGCCCATCAATAATAGAAGAAATAAAATATCCTGTAAACGTATCACCTGCGGCGGTTGTATCAACAGCCTTTACTTTAAAGATTCCCTGGCGGTAGATCCCCGTTTCATCCTGATATACAGAACCATCTCCACCGAGTGTCAGAACTACTTTTGCTTTTGGATAAAGTGCTTTCACTTTTGTGAGAATTTTATCTGGTTCTTTTTCGCCGGTAATCTGAAAACCTTCAATCTCATTCATCAGGAAGAGACTGATTTTCGACAGATCACAGTTTTCCAATGCATTGTCAAAAGGAGAAGGATTCAAAATGATCATCATATGTTTTTCGTATGCACGGTCAATGATATAATCCAGTTCATTGATCTCATTCTGCAAAAGAATGATGTCTCCCTCTTCAAAAGAATCCAACACAGTATCAACAAACTCCTTTGTCATACTTCTATTGGAGCCTCCAAAAAGAAGGATACAGTTCTGTCCATTTTCATCCACCTGAATAACTGTATGTCCGCATGGTCCCGGGATCTGTCTGATGAACTCTGTATTCACCCCATTTTCCTTACAAACTTCAAGAAGCGGTTCTCCGCCCTCTCCGATCAGACCGGCATGATATACAGGAATCCCGGCCTTTGCCAGTGCAATAGACTGGTTCAGGCCTTTACCGCCACAAAAGGTCTGCCTGCTTTTTGATGCCTGTGTTTCTCCGGGAATCAAAATAGATTCCACCTGGTACACATAGTCCAGATTGAGAGAACCAAAATTTAATACTTTCATGTTTCAACCTCTAAAAAATATTTTTCATCAATTATATGGCAGTTATATGATTCTTGCAATTATTATTTATTTTTTACCACCAAAAAGAGTCGGATCATCTACAAGATCAAGCGGATAGTCTCCAAGATGTTTTACTTTAAATCCATTTGCCTTATATTCTTCATAATTAAATGCATTTAATTCATCACAGGCAAGTTTATGGAATTCATAAAAGTTTGGCCAGTATTCATATCCATCTCCAAGATTATGGCTCAGATAAGCATCTGCTATATCACAGCCCATTTTCGGAGCTACATAAAACGCACCCATAGCCAAAACGTTGACGCCATTTCCGGTAATTGCACGAAGAGCAGCCGGCACGCTTTCTACAACGCCTGCAGAAACACCCGGGCATTTGCTTGCTGCAATATGGATACCCATTCCGGTTCCGCAAAAGATCAGAGCACGTTCAAATTCGCCTTCCGAGATCATAGAACCCACGCGAAGGCCGATTCTGTGAAACATCAGATCTGTATCTGTGTCCTCCGGTGATCTGACACCAACATCAGTTACTGTCCATCCATATTCTTTCAGATGAGCCACTACTGCTTCTTTTAACGGGTATCCCGCAAAATCAGCACCTACAAGAATCTGTTTGTCTTTAATCGTCTTCATGTCAATACCTCCTTGTATTTTTAACTTTTGAATCACATTTCCTTTGATTCTGATTATTTTGCAATATAATCCAGGATGTTCTTAAATAACACATCATAATATTTCCAGTTGCAGAATTCCGGTGGTGCCCAGTGCGGTGAACAGTCACTGGAGAAAACAGCAGATTTTCCCTCTCCGTAACTGCCAAACGCAATAAACGGATCTCCGCAGACTGTAGCGGCAAGTTCTGCTTCCGGTTTTATGGTGCTCTTATTATAACCAAGTACAGGCGGCCACTCTCCTTCGATTCCCGCAAATGCCGGATGATCCGGGAGTGTCACTTCTGCATGGACACCCTCACAGTGTTCCATACGGTCATCGTATGGAAGAATTTCTACCGGAAGGACATCCTGTACCGGTGTTGCCCACCATTTTCCCTGAGCTCCAACACCATTAAAGGTAAGATAGCCTCCAATCATCAGAAGGCCTCCGCCACCAAGTACATAATCTTTGAGTAGCTGGCAGCGATTGGGAAGAATTTTGCTTGTTCCAAATGTAGCTGATGGAATCAGCAGCGTGTCTGCTCCCACATCTGACAGAATGATACAGGAATATTCATTCAGCTCTTCCAGAGTAAATGGAAAATGATCATTTGCAATATGATTCGGCATATATACAAATTCATAGCCGGCTTTTTCGATCGCTTTGTCAATCCAGCCAAGTCCTGTTTCATATTTAGATGATAAAAAACTGTTGAATCCTTTTACTTCCATCAGAGTAGCACTCCAGGATTCACCAACAAAAAGTACTTTTTTCATACAGGCTCCTTTTGTTTATTTTGCATGTTTCGGTTTCTGGCTGACATAATCAATCACGAGTGCAAGGATCAGAACAGCTCCCCAGATCAGTGTTACATAATATGTAGATACACTCCTGAAACGGTTAATGCCGGATTCAATCATCTTCAAAAGTACGATAGCTGTGATAACACCGGAAATTTTTCCTTTACCACCATTCGGGCTGACACCGCCGAGAACGACGAGAAGGATAGACTGCATGGTATAGTTTGTTCCATAATCAGCTCTTGCAGATGAATAGGTTGCAAGCATCATCAATCCGCCAAGTGCAGCACAAATGGATGAAGTAATATGCGTTCTGAACAGCAGGCTTGTTGTATTGATTCCGGAAAATTTTGCGACATGTGCATTCGTTCCGTAAAGACGAAGTTTAGTTCCGTAAGTACAATGCTCCAGCATAAACCAGATAATGATTGCGACTACGATAAATACCAGAAGTCTTCGTGGGATAAAACCAAAGAGATTTCCTGAAAAGAAATCACAGTACTGCTTCGGGAAAGAGGAAATTGCAGAACCGTTTGTCATAACCACACAGAGACCTGTTAAGAGCTCATTTACACCAAGCGTTGCAAGAATCGGCGGTACCCCAAGTTTTGAGATCAAAAAGGCGTTCAGACTTCCAACAACAATACCTGTTACAATTGCAATCAGGAAGATCACAACAGAAAAAGCAAGTGGCATAGTTCCGTCTGCTCCAAACAATCTGGTCAGTGTAAATACCGTAAGGATAGAAGCCATATTGGCTGTACCAACTACAGAAAGGTCAATACCTCCTGTGATCATGCATAACATACCGCCCAGAGCCATAAGGCCGTATTCCGGGAACTGTCCCGCCATGGTAAGAAAGTTCATTCCTGTATAAAATTTTCTGGCCTGTGTAAATGCCATGAAGATCAGCCAAACTGCCATGATGACCAACAGGCGGGTCACTTCTTCATTTTTCTTATATATACTTTTGATCTTGTTCATCATGCGCCCTCCTTTACTGCTTTCTTTTTGCTTTTAGAGGTTCGGGTTGACTGCCATGCGGTCAGGGATACTCCAATCACGATTACAAGTCCTACGAATACATCACTCCAGGTTGTCGGAATTCCAAGAAGGATCATGGAGTTCTGTACCAGGATGATCAGGAAAGTACCAAGAATACAGCCTGTCAGTGTACCGGCACCACCGGTAAGAGCAACGCCGCCAAGAACGACACCTGCGATGATGTTCATTTCCATTCCAAGCATATTCGTCGGATGCATCTGCTGCATCATGCAGACACGACAGATACCACTCGCAGATGCAATCATACCTATAATAATATACATGATAAATTTTGTTCTTTTTACATTAAATCCAGCTGTGTGTGCACTCTGTGGATTTCCGCCGATTGCGTAAATACCACGTCCAAAGATCGTATAATGCAGTACAAAATGCATAACTGCACATACAAGAACCAGAATAATGAAGGTATAAGGAAGAATGGAAGTCAGCCCATTCGCCTTATTAGTTGCTGTCAGGAATGCAGCGGTACCAAAGCTTTTCATTCCAGGCGGAATGACAGAAAGCTGATTTGCTCTTAAAGTACCCTGCATGATGCCCTGGAAGATACTTGCAGAACCGAGAGTCACGATCATTGCATTCAGATTCAGATAACCAATAAAATATCCATTGAATGCGCCAAGTACTGCACCAATTGCGATTGCGATCACAAATGCCAGAAGAACATTTCCTTCGTAATTCTTGTCAAGAAGGAACTTTGTTGTGGCATAGGCAGAAAGAGATGCCAGTGCCGGGAAAGAAACATCGATCCCACCTGCGATCAGTGCCATGAATTCTGCGATTGCAAAAAGTCCCGGTACGATCATCGCACTCAGAAGGTCAACGACATTATTTGCTGTAAAAAACTGTCCGGAACGGATCTGTACCACAATTCCGAGAAGAATTATGATAAGAAAAATATACGGTTCATTTGACTGAAATATTTTCTTTACTTTTTTATTCATATGACCGCCTCCTACATCATATCGTCAATGATCATCTGTTCACTGACATTCTGGGTATCATATTCGGATTTGATCTTTCCATTCTTGATAACAAGAACTCTGGAACAGTTCTGTATAACTTCCGGAAGATCATCAGAAATGATAATAACACCAAGCCCCTGGTTGGCAAGTCGCTGCAGAACCATATGAATATCATGTTTGGAACCGATATCCACACCTACTGTCGGGCCATTCAAGATGAGCACATCCAGATTACATGCAAGCCATTTTGCAAGTACGATTCGCTGCTGGTTACCTCCTGAAAGAGTTGTTGCCGGATTGTTTGGATTTTTTGTCTTGATCTCCAGTTCTTTAACCCATTTTCAATTTCTTCATCTCTCTTCTTCAGATCAAACTGTCCATTTTTCTTTTTCAGTTTGTCAATCTCAGAAATGATGATGTTGTCACCAATCGACTGGGTAAGAAAAAGGCCTTCTGACAGTCGGTCCTCAGGAACATATCCAATACTGTTGGCAATAGCCTCTCTTGGGCTGGTAAGCTTAATTTCTTTTCCATCTTTTATGATCTGACCGGAATCCGCAGGCTTCAGACCAAACATAGACAGGCCCAATTCAGTACGACCAGAATCCAAAAGTCCTGTAATTCCAAGAATCTCTCCTCTTCGAAGGCTGAGGTTAATATCTGAAAAAGAGCCATTCAGAGTAAGATGTTTCAGTTCAAAAACCGGCTTGTCGGAGACATTTTTCGGAACAAATATATTGTCGGAAAACTCTCTTCCTGTCATGTAATAGGTGAATTTCTTATCATCCAGTTCTTTTGTACTGCCTGTAGCAACCAATTCACCATCCCTGAAAATTGTGAATCGATCAGAAATTTCAAATACCTCATCCAATTTATGACTGATAAACAGGATTGCAATTCCCTGTTCCTTTAATTTCAAAATAATTTTAAACAATGCGCTTACTTCTTTTTTGGTCAGCGCTGTTGTCGGCTCATCCATGATAATCAGCTTTGCATTTGACATCAATGCGCGGCTGATTGCGACCATCTGTTTCTGAGCTACCGTAAGTTTTTCTACTTTTTCATCCAGATCAACCTGGAAATTAATTTTGGATACTGCTTCTTCAGCAATCTTTCTTACATTTTTCCAACTTACTGTTTTCTTACGTGATGCAAGTTCTGTATTAAGTGCCAGATTTTCTGCAACTGTCAGATTAGGGAAAAGTGCAAAATCCTGATAAATAACCTGAATTCCAAGATTGATCGCATCAATCGGGGAAATCTTATCGATTTTCTGTCCGTTAAATTCAATTGTTCCGCCATCTCTCTGATAGACACCGGATATAATTTTGATAATAGTTGATTTTCCGCAACCATTCTCTCCGGCAAGACAGTGTATCTCACCAGGTAAAATCTCCAAAGATACATCTCTAAGGGCATGTACATTTCCAAAGGAAATCTTTATATGCTCTGCTTTCAATAAACTCTGAGACATAGCTTCCTCCTCTCCGCCTTACGACACCTGTGATTGTTCAGGTCTTTTGGAAATCAATCCGCCGGGAGAACCGACGGATTGATCATTAAAGCTTATAAATTTTTGTGTTGTTTAGAATCCAAAATCATCAACGTTGTCTGCATCGATTGTAATCCAGCCCTGTCCTTCAAGAACTGTTTCAGATCCTTCACGGAAGTTCATTTCTGTATAACCATCAACGTTAAGATTTACAGGAGCACCAATCTCCTCACCTGCAAGTACTTTGCATGCAAGGTCAACCATTGCTTCACCGGATTTTGCAGGATCCCACAGAGTAAGGGATTTGATAACACCGGATTTCAGCAGTTCAGCATTGTCTGCCGGCATTCCTGTACCGGATGTAAAGAATTTGTCAACAAGGCCAAGTTCCTGAATCGCACGTGCAACACCAGGTGCATCGAAAGAAGAAGTTCCCATGATACCTTTCAGATCCGGATATGTTTTGATCAGTTCTTTTGCAACATTATATGCGGTATCACCGTTATCATCAGACTCTACACGCGGATTATCTTCCAGAAGTGTCATGTTCGGATAATGCTCTTTCTGGTATTCAACGGCTGCATCTGCCCATTCATTATGAGAACCATTTGTAAGGGAAGCTACCATTGTCGTATAAACGCCTTCTTCTCCCATTGCTTCAGCAAGGTTCTGCATGATGAAAGCACCATAGCCTTCATTAGAGAATGCTTCGATATCGTAGTCTACATTTTTAAGATCTGCGCCTTCATGGGTAATAACTACAATACCTGCATCTTTTGCTTTCTTTAATGTAGAGTCCATGGATTCCATATCAACTGGAACTACACAGATTGCATCTACGCCCTGAGCAATCAGGTCCTCAACCAGCTGAGCCTGTTTTGTAGCATCAATTGTACCTGTATCAATCTGGTAGCAGTTAACTCCTGTTTCGTCAGCTACTTCCTTAACGCCGGTGTCCATGCGAACGAACCATGGATTGGTGGAATCCTTCGGTACAACAGCAATTTCCCAACCTTCGTCAGCCGCTTTTTTAATAGCATCATCAGATGCAATATCTGCATCCGCAGCATATACTGTAGAAACTGATCCGATCATCCCAACTGCCATAGCTGCACATAAAGTCATAACGATTGCTTTTTTCATTTTAAATTCCTCCTTTTAATTGGCTTGTGAAACATTTACGCGGCATCTCATATTTTATTTACCCATATGATCCGAACACCTTTCTCCTCCCTTCTCTCGTTCAGATATTTGTACCCCAATATACTTTTTATGCCGTTTGAAACGTTTCAATATTTTCTAAAAATAATTGTATACTTATTTCAGTATACAACTATTAATTTTAGCAAGATCCTCTCATCTTTATTTTCTGCGGTAATTCTATACTCTGATATTTTCCGGTCTTATTGTATTCTGTAATTACTGACCATAAAGTTCTTCCGAATAATTTCTGATCCTGTTCCACAGTTGTAAGTCTCGGATTGACATATCCCGATATTTCAATATTATCATAACCGACAATAGCAAAATCTTCCGGTATGGAATATCCCTTCTCATTGATGGCCCTCATCATACCAAATGCCAGATAATCCGAAGTTGCCAGCCAGGCATCCGGAAGTTCTTCGCGCTTTGATGACTCAAGAATCTCCATCATATAAAGATAACTGTTTTTCAATTTATCCAGCGAAAGATCTGGGCGGGAATAAATATTTTTTCCGGATCCGGATATCCAAAATATTTCATTGCTTCCAGAAATCCCTCTACTCTTTCACGGATATTTTGAAGTTTTGTAGGTTCTGTAAAAAGTCCTATTCGTTTGTAATTTCTGTTTTTTAACAGACATATTATTTCAAATGGTACCCGACGATTATCAAATATAACACTTGATGTATAACCCGGTATCTCTCGCCTGTCTGCCATAATCACATGTATTTGTTTCTTCGCCAGCCGTTTAATCTCTGTGAGATCATCAAACCCATTAAAAATAATGATTGATGTGCCTGGTTTGCTGCTCTCCAGTGCTCTCAGCTGCTGCCTTTCTATCTCTGACGAATATTCATAACCAGAGATATGAACGGTGTACCCAGCCTCATATGCATCGTGCATCAGTGCACTGATCGTATTTGTATAAAAAGCACTATCCAGATGCGGTGTTAAAACATGTATCGCTGTGCTGTCCTTTCTTCGAAGGGAACTCGCCAGAGTATCCGGGATATAATCCAACACATCAATTGCCTGCTGTATCCGCGCTGCCCTGTCGTGCGACACACCTGCCGTACCGTTTAAATAATTCGAAACCGTCCCAACAGATACACCTGCATGTTTTGCCACCTGTGTAATTGTGGCTCTTTTCTTCGTAGATTTATCCATTCATCATTTCCTCTATACAAGGCCACATTTGAAACGTTTCAATATGGCAATTATACATTCATAATTTAAGCATGTCAATATAATCGTTATAAATTGCATAATCGAAAATCTATTTTCAGTACTTTTCTGCAAATATTGCACAATATTTTTGTGTAATAGCTACAACAAAAGGAAGTCATAATATGAAAATACGCAAAAGAAAAGGACCTGCCAACGGCAAGCCCCCTTCGAAGTTGTTTTATAACAAATTATTTAACCAGCGCTACTGTATCTCTGCAGATTGCAAGTTCTTCGTTTGTAGGAATAACTGCAACTTTAACTTTTGAATTTGGAGTAGAGATAACAATTTCTTCGCTAAATGTATCATTTGCTTTGTCATCGATTTCAACGCCAAGATATCCGAAATAATTGCAGACATCTTTACGAAGCTGGCCTACATTCTCACCAATACCAGCTGTAAATACAATTGCATCTACACCGTTCATAGCTGCTACATAACCGCCAACAAATTTAGCGATACCATAGCAAAGTACATCATAAGCATTCTTAGCATCTTCGTTTCCATCTGCGATAGCAGCTCTGATGTCACGCATATCACTGCCGACTCCGGACATACCCTGAAGACCGGATTTCTTGTTCAGCACATTCATAACACCTGCGATGTCAAGGTTTTCTTTCTTTGCAATGAATTCAACAATTGCCGGATCAATATTACCGGAACGAGTTCCCATAACAACGCCCTCAAGTGGTGTAAGTCCCATAGTTGTATCTACACATTTGCCGTTCTGAACAGCACTGATGGAAGATCCGTTTCCAAGATGGCAAACAATAACTTTGGAGTTGTCTTTGTCAAGTCCAAGGAATTCTACAGCACGTTTGGATACAAAGCTGTGTGAAGTTCCGTGGAAACCATATCTTCTTACTTTGTATTTTTGTGTATATATCGGAAGTCCGTACAGATATGCTTTTGCAGGCATTGTCTGATGGAAAGCTGTATCAAATACACCAACCTGCGGTACACCTGGCATAAGCTCAGAGCAGACATCAATACCGATCAGGTTTGCCGGGTTATGAAGTGGTGCAAGATCGTTACACTCTTTTACTGCTGCGATCATTTCATCTGTGATCACTGCAGAAGCTGCAAATTTTTCTCCACCATGTACGACACGATGTCCGATTGCATCTACTTCTTTCAGGCTCTTGATAGCGCCTGTTTTTTCGTTTGTAAGAGCATCCAGTACAAACTGGATAGCTTCTTTGTGTGTAGGCATTGCACACTCTGTGATTTCTTTATCAAGTCCGGCTTTCTGATAAACCAGTCTTCCGTCGATTCCGATTCTTTCGCAAAGACCCTTTGCCAGAACATCCTCTGTATCAGAGTTGATGAGCTGATATTTCAGGGAGGAACTTCCGCAGTTAATTACCAATACATTCATCTTAATATTCTCCTATTCAATAAGTTTCAAAATATGTAATTCTTATTTGTCTTCAGCCTGGCACTGTACAGCTGTGATAGCAACAACACCAACGATATCATCTGCAGAGCATCCTCTGGAGAGGTCATTGACTGGTTTTGCGATACCCTGTGTAACAGGTCCGTAAGCTTCTGCTTTTCCAAGACGCTGAGCAAGTTTATATCCGATGTTTCCTGCATCAAGGTCAGGGAATACAAGAACGTTTGCTTTACCTGCAACTTCACTTCCCGGAGCTTTAGAAGCACCAACGCTAGGTACGATTGCTGCGTCAAGCTGGAACTCTCCATCCAGTTTGAGTTCCGGATGTTCTTCTTTTGCGATTCTTGTAGCTTCTACCATCTTATCTACGTCCGGATGTTTTGCACTTCCCTTTGTAGAGTGTGAAAGCATTGCAACGACTGGTTCTTCCTGAACAAGAAGCTGGAAGGATTCTGCTGAAGATGCTGCGATTGCAGAAAGTTCTTCCGGAGTCGGATTCTGGTTCAGACCAGAGTCAGCAAATACAAATGCACCGTTTGCACCATATTCGCAATCCGGAACTACGATCAGGAAGAATGCGGATACAAGTTTTGTTCCCGGTTTGGTTTTCAGGATCTGCAGACATGGACGAAGTGTGTCTGCTGTAGAATGGCATGCACCGGATACCATACCGTCTGCATCACCCATTTTTACCATCATTACACCATAGTATGGGTACTGAGTATGAAGGATTTCTTTTGCTTTTTCAGGTGTCATACCTTTTTTAGCTCTCAGTTCTACAAATTTATCAATGTATGCCTGAGTTCTGTCAGATGTCTCAGGATCAACGATGGTTGCTCCGGAGATATCGAATCCGCCTTCTGCAGCTTTCTTATTGATTTCTTCTTCGTTACCGATGAGGATAATCTTAGCAACTCCCTCTTTCAGAATCTTATCTGTTGCCTCGATAGTTCTCATATCCTCTGTCTCTGGCAGTACGATAGTTTTGATGCTTTTTTTTTGCTCTTTCTTTGAGTAAATCAACAAATCCCATGATTAAATGGCTCCTTTCGTTATTTCGGTCATCAGACCGTGTGAGCGTCTGAAACATGACCTCACAGCTGAATTCATTATACCCCCAGAATTTGTGCATTTCAAGTAGTTGACAGAGAGATTCTTCCAAAGAGTGGTATTTTTTAACGTGCAATTTTATCATTTTCCCATGCCGGAAATATGCTCTGAAATGTTTTGCAGTTTTTCTTTTATAAATTTTCCGTCAGATGATACAATAAAAAATAATTTTAATTTGTACAAAGGCAGGTATTTCATATGAATGTAACCGGAATCATTGCGGAATATAATCCCTTCCACAGAGGCCATCAGTATCAGATCGATTACATAAAAAATGTGCTTCGTTCAGATTATGTAATCGTAGTCATGAGTGGTGACTATGTACAGAGAGGCACTCCTGCTCTTCTTTCAAAACATCTGCGTGCAGAAATGGCACTTCGATGCGGTGCCGATCTTGTACTTGAAATGCCGGTGTCCGTAAGTACTGCCAGTGCAGAGACATTTGCCATGGCCGGTGTTTCCATACTGGACAATCTGCATGTCGTTGACCAGCTCTGTTTTGGAAGTGAATATGGTGAAGTTTCTGCACTGCAGGAACTTGCTGCTGTCCTTGTAAAAGAACCCAAAGAATACCGTGTACTTCTGAAAACTTTTTTGAGCGAAGGGCTGTCTTTCCCCGCTGCCAGAAGCCAGGCGCTGATCGAATATTTCAAAGATCCTCATCATTTTGAGGGAGACGATTTTGATGGTATTCTGACGCCACTTCTCAATCAAATCGTACAGATTTTAAATTTACCAAACAACATCCTTGGCATCGAATACTGTAAAGCATTGCTCCGTTTAGATAGTTCCATCCGGCCGGTCACTTTGAAACGCCAGGGAATGGGATACCATGAAACGTTTCCGGATCAACAGACCGCTTCATCATCATTAAATTTTGCTTCTGCTTCCGCGATCCGAAATGCTTTAAAATCAGGTTTTGGCACCAATGAAATTCTAGGGGAACTTCCGGACAATGCCGCATTGGTTCTGGAACTGCTGTTAATAAAAATGAATTTCTGCTGGAAGATGACTTTTCTCTTCTGTTGCAGTATTGTCTGTTAAACGAAACTCCTGAATCACTTATCAGCTATACTGATATGTCAAAAGATCTTGCTGCCAGAATTTGCAATCAGATCAATCATTTTGAAAATTTCACACAGTTCACAGAACTTCTGAAAACCAAAGAACTGACTTATACCAGAATTCAGCGCGCTTTGCTCCATACCATCCTGAAGATAAGGGAACAACCAAAAGGAATACCATATGCACGTGTCCTGGGATTCAGAAAATCTTCTTCCCCTCTGCTTAAAGAAATCAAGCAGTATACAACTATCCCTGTCATCACGAAAGCTGCCGATGCCTCGGGAATTCTTTCAGCAGATGGACAGAAAATATGGAATGATAATCTGAGAGCTTCCAATATCTACGAAAGTATTCTGGCTCAGAAAACAGGGCGTCCTTTTGTTCATGAATATCAAAAACAGCTGGTCCTTTTATAGGGCCAGCTGTCCTTTTATTCTGACAGAATCAGATTTTATCTTAAATCCAAAACATTATTTCACTTTGACTGCTTTAGCTGCAGAATAAGCGGAGAATACATCTACACCAGCTTCATTTGCTTTTACGGCACGAACTTTGTAGTAGTATTTTTTGCCTTTCTTAGCAGTTTTATCTGTATATTTTACAGTAGATCCTTTTGTAATCTCAGCAATCTTAGTATATCTGGAACCTTTCTTTGTAGAACGATAAACAACATATCCTGCTGCACCATTTACTTTCTGCCACTTCAGGTTTACTTTACCTTTAGAGCTCTTGCCGGATGTAATCTTAGTCTTGCCAATTGTTGTGTTGGAAACAGATGCTGTTGCTGCTGCGCTGCATCCACTTGTGATTACATCATATTCATCGTCATCATATTTATTATCTGATGGTTTCCAGTTGTATGTTGTGCCATTCTTGCATGCAACTACATAGTAATAGTATTTTACACCTGCCTGCGGGCCGTCATGCCATAAATCTGCAAAAAACTGCAAGAAAAAAAGACCTTCCAACGAATAGTCGAAAAGTCTTTCTCTCACATTCTGCTTAATCATAAAGCCTTTAATCGGACAGCAGGATACGGTCATTATCGAGTGCTTTACCAGCGCCACTTCTGAATTTCTCCAGAAGTCCCTCTACTGTCATATTTTTCTTTTCTTCGCCTCCGATATCAAGCACAATATTACCGGAGTCCATCATCAGGATACGGTTACCAAGTTCAATCGCAGACTGCATATTGTGTGTGATCATCAGACAGGTAAGCTGATGTTCTTCTACGATCCGTCTGGTAAGATTCAGAACTTTTTCTGCTGTGCCAGGATCAAGTGCTGCTGTATGTTCATCCAAAAGAAGAAGTTTCGGCGGATTCATTGTCGCCATCAGAAGTGTCAGTGCCTGTCTCTGTCCACCGGAAAGAAGCCCTACCGGATGGCTCATCCGTTCTTCAAGACCAATATCCAGTTTCTTCAATTCTTCACGAAAGCGTTCTTTTTCCTGACGAGTCGTATGTGAAAGCCATCCTCCCTTACCTGCTGCAAGCGCAAGATTTTCTTCAATCGTCATGCCCGGTGCAGTTCCACGCATCGGATCCTGATAAAGCCGTCCAATGCTTCTTGCCCGTGCATGCTGCGGCATAAATGTGATATCTTTGTTATCCAGTTCGATCGAGCCTGTATCGGTCAGGAAATCTCCGCAGATTGCATTGAATAACGTGGACTTTCCAGCGCCATTGGAGCCAATGATCGTTGCAAAATCTCCCTGTTTCAGTTCCAGAGATAAATCCTCAATTGCTTTTTTCTCGTTTACTGTTCCCGGATTAAATGTCTTGGAAATATGGCTGATTTTTAACATGAATCATCTGCCTCCTTTTGTATGTGTCATTCTTCTTCGAATCTGTGGCCACTGTTTCTTAAGATATGGACCAGATATTGCAAGAACAACAATGACAGAGGATACCAGTTTCAACATAAATGCCGGCATATTAAACCGAAGTGCAATCGTATATACAAGGCGGAAGATAAATGAACCAAGAACCATTCCCACTGCTCTTACAAAGATTCCACCATGTCCCAGAATCGTACCTCCGATCAGCAGAGATGCCAGTGCAATCGTTACCATACCCTGGCCAATATTGATATCTACAGATTTCTGTGACTGGGACAAAAGACATCCGGAAAGTGCTGTAAATGCATTTGCTACGCAAAGACCAATTACTGTTGTAAACACCGGATTGATCGAAGATGATTTTACCATATCTGAATTATTTCCAGTTGCCCTGATTGCAAGACCAAGTCTTGTTTTCAGGAAAAATACCAGAAATATGATCACGAGGATCACTGCGATCGCTGCAATAATGATATCTTCTCTTCCTTTCAGCGGAGTGCCTGCAAGTGTATCTTTCATCATGGTAAACACGGTGGTCGTCCGGTTCATATTAATAAGAGAAGAACCTCCCATCACTGCAATATTCACCGAATACAGTGCAGTGTTAACAATGATTCCGGCAAGCAGACTGTCTACACCGAGCTTTGTCTGCAGGATCGCCGTTACAAATCCTGATATAATACCTGCCGCCATAGCAGCTATAATAGACAGAAAAGGATGCCCACTCACAGCTACTACGGCTCCTACAGCAGCGCCAAAAGTAAAGCAGCCGTCTGTAGAAAGATCGCAGACATTCAGCATAGAATAACTAAGAAACAGAGCAAGAACTGTCAAAGAACAGATCAGTCCAAGCTTCAGAGCAGTCTCTCCAAGGGAGAGCATAGTTGCAATCGTCACAGTAAATTCCTCCAGTTAATGTTTATTTTGCTTCTACATCATCAAAGCTTTCAGCAGTTGTGATTTCATTTACCTGTGTGCAGAGAGGCTCAAATGCTTTCTTTACAGTATCAAAATCAAGACCGAGAGCTTCACATGTTTCTGTGTTTACTGTTGCAGTACCATTGTCAAATGTTTCAACTGCAGTTTCTGATGGTTTTGCTCCATCTACCAGAATATCAGCAATCATATCAGCTGTTTTCTGTCCAAGATTCGCATAGTCAACACCATATCCCACAAATGCTCCGTTCAGCGCAAAGGAGTCAGCTCCTGTATAGTGCGGAATTCCGGCTTCGATGAATTTCTCATAAATAGAAAGTTCTGCTGTCATGATCGTATTGTCAGTAGGTGTAAATACGGCATCTACGCCATCAGCAATCAGTGCTTCTGCTGCAAGCTGTACTTCGTCTGTTGTCGTTCCGGTACGCTCTACATATTCAATTCCCTGTTCATCCAGGTAATCTTTTGCTTCCTGGATCGCTGTTGTGGATGAATCCTGTCCAACATCATACAGAAGACCGATTTTTTTTACATCCGGGTTCTGCGCCTGGATCAGTTTCATAATAGAAGAAGTATCCAGATAATCACTGGTTCCTGTGATGTTTGCACCAGGAGCTTCCAGAGAATCTACAAGTCCGGAACCAACCGGATCAGATACTGCGGAGAAAACAACCGGTGTGTCAGTTCCTTCTGTTGCAGACTGCATACGCATTGCCACCGGTGTAGCCACGCCTACCATCAGATCTACATTGTCAGCCTGAAAATCAGAAATGATCTGTTCCATAACGCTGGCATCTGCATTACAGTTATCATAAGATACGTCAAATGTAACCCCTTTTTCTTCACCGATTTCTTCCAGGCGGGACTGAATATTATCTACAATCTGATTTAAGGAAGCATCATCCACATAATTACAGATACCTACTTTAAAATCATCTGCCATTACCGGACAGGTCATCATCATAGTTGCTGTTACTGCTGCTGCGATTACTAACATTCTTTTTTTCATAGTCTTTTTCCTCTCTTTTCTGCATTTTATGTGTTTCTACATTTCATGTTCCATGAGAAAAAGAACCGTCCCAAGCTATGCTTGAGACGGTAATAATTTCTTATTATCGCGGTGCCACTCAAATTGACGTATCGTCCACTTTCTCATGTACAAACATACACTCCTGATTGGTAACGGGTTCGGTTCCCGTCAGCGCCTACTCTTCAGATTAAAATTTCGGGCTGCCCTCGGAAGGCCATTCAATAATCTGTTTCATACAGGCTTACACCAACACCTGCTCTCTGGAATGATACGAAATTATTTACTCTTCTTCCTCATCGGTTTTGATGTTTTATACTTTACCACAGGAAATCGTTGCTGTCAATCATTTTTTAGAAAAGTATCCGCTGGTTTCTGAAAACTCAATGCCAGGGAAAGAGGATCTATGAAACCATTTTTCGCTAATATAGAAGGATCATATTTCCACAGCTGCACTTCTGCCTGTGTTTCTGCATTCAGAAGTTCTTTACTTCCCGATAGATGAAATGTTTTTTTATTCACTGCATAGCACGGAACTTCTTCTTCCGCGTCTTTTCCGATACGGATAAGTGCCGAATTGCCCGAAAGGAAACGCTCTGAAATATCTGTTCCCTCTTCCAGTTCCTTTTTACTTATAAATACAGTTTCTGCTACAGGAGTACTCAAAGCATCTTCCAGCTGCTGCAGGATCACATTTCGTTCTTCTGTTCCTTTCAGATATTTCTGCACACCGGTTTTGCCGGTTTCAAACAAACCAGTCTCCTCCAGCTGGCGAAACGCACGCGTTACAGTCATCGCTGAACAGCCAAGTATTTTTACCATATCATTCATGTAAAGACAATTTTCCTGCTGATAATACCAGTAGAAGAGCAGTAGCTGTGTAAAGGGCTGAAACGTATCCGAAGTCTTGATTTCCTTTATATATTTTTCCTGAAGATATATTCCCATAAACGGCAGATAAAGCTGGATTCCTACTACAATAAAGGGAAGATGTGCATGAATAAAAGCATCTCTGTGATAACAATCCATCTTATCAAAAGCAAACACAACCGGCAGTGATTCCTCCATCTGAATTCGCCGGATCTGCTTTTTAAGCGAACCAATCTGATTCAGCTTTTTCTTCGGACTGAGAAAAATACAGCGAATATCATCAAGCTCCGCAAGTCGCATATCGTAGCGCTCTGTAATATAAAACGGCAGTTCCAGTTCACCTTTCCAGTGGTGAAACTGCACCGATATTCCCAGTATTTTTTCTATATAGCTTTTTATTTGTTCATTCATTTTCTTATTAGTGAAGTCTCCTTTATATCCTTTAAAGTCAATATAACATTATTTTTCATTTTTATCATATATTATGTTATAACATAATTATTATGTTAAATAAAGTATTTTCAGTAATCTTCTAAACTTTCAATAAAAAAACGTTTAGAATTACATCAAAGGATGATAAGACAAAAAATCCCCGGGGCTCTGCTTCTCCCCAGGGAAATACGTTTTAAAATCAGTTCTTAAAGCTATGGATTGGTGCCGGAATACGTCCGCCACGTTCTACAAATGCATTACAGGAGAACTGATTCACTGGCATGATCGGTGCATATCCCAGCAGTCCGCCAAACTCTACTGTCTCGCCTACTCCCTTACCAATTACAGGAATCAGTCTGACAGCTGTTGTCTTCTGATTGATCATACCGATTGCAGATTCATCTGCAATAATTCCTGCAATAGTAGATGCTTTTGTGTCACCCGGTATAGCAATCATGTCAAGTCCTACAGAGCAGACACAAGTCATAGCTTCCAGTTTTTCCAGTGTCAGAGCACCAAAATTTACCGAATCAATCATTCCCTGGTCTTCACTGACCGGAATAAATGCACCGCTTAAACCTCCAACTGCCTGTGCCGCCATAACACCGCCTTTTTTAACCTGATCGTTCAAAAGCGCAAGTGCTGCAGTTGTTCCTGGTGCTCCTACTCTTTCAAGCCCGATTTCTTCAAGGATCTCTGCTACGCTGTCGCCAATTGCCGGTGTCGGTGCAAGAGAGAGATCAACAATTCCAAACGGTACACCCAGGCGTTTAGATGCTTCCTGTGCTACCAGCTGACCTACACGGGTAACTTTAAATGCAGTACGTTTAATCATTTCGCATAAAGTCTGGAAATCAGCACCACGTACGGATTCCAAAGCTGTTTTTACAACTCCCGGACCACTTACGCCTACATTAATGATGCAGTCAGCTTCTGTAACTCCATGGAAAGCACCAGCCATAAACGGGTTATCATCTGGCGCATTACAGAACACAACAAGTTTCGCACATCCAAGGGAATCCTGTTCTTTGGATGCCTCTGCAGTTTCCAGGACAATCTCACCCATCAGTTTCACCGCATCCATATTAATACCAGTCTTGGTAGAACCAACATTTACAGAGCTGCAGACACGTTCTGTTACTGCCAGAGCCTGTGGAATGGAACGGATCAAAAGTTCTTCTGCCGGAGTCATCCCCTTGCTGACAAGGGCTGAATAACCTCCAATAAAATTTACACCAATAGTCTTTGCTGCCTTATCCAAAGTCTTTGCAACAGAGACAAAATCTTCTGTAGAATGGCATGCAACTCCACCAACCAGTGCAATTGGTGTGACAGAAACTCGTTTATTTACAACCGGAATACCAAATTCTGCTGCAATCTTATCACCTGTAGCAACCAGATCTTTTGCTTTCGTTGTAATCTTATTGTAGATTTTTTCATTCATAGTATCCAGGTCGCTGTCAATGCAGTCCAGAAGGCTGATTCCCATGGTAATGGTACGCACATCCAGATTTTCCTGCTCAATCATTTTGTTTGTCTCATTAACTTCAAAAATATTGATCATGTCAACTCTCCTTTTCGGTAAGATACGATTAAATACGATGCATTACATTGAAGATATCTTCGTGCTGACAGCGGATCACTACGCCGATCTTATCGCCGATTTCAGAAAGTTCTTTAGAGAGAGCCGCGGCATCTTTGTCAGATTTACTGGTATCTGCAACCATCATCATGTTAAAATACCCCTGTACGATAGTCTGGGAAATATCCAGAATGTTTACATTGTTGTCTGCAAGATATGTACATACTTTTGCAATAATTCCTACGGTGTCATTTCCTACTACTGTAATGATTGTTTTTTTCATGACTTTTTTCCTTTCTGTTATACGGTAACTACATCCGAAACAAAGTCCCGTTTCGCCACCTGAATTCTGAAATCTTTTGATTTGTAAGGGTTGTCTCCCAGTGTTACCTCTGAACAAACAGTTTCATAAGCCAGTTCTTCATAGTTGTTTTCTCTGCTTAGATGTCCCAGAAAAATTGCTTTCAGATTATCATGCAGCAGCCTGCACAACAATCTGCCTGCATTTTCATTGGACAAATGCCCTCTGTCTCCCAGAATACGCTGTTTCAGATAATATGGATATTTACCCACCTGCAACATACGAATATCATGATTTGCTTCCAGAAGAAGCGCATCCAGTCCCTGCAGATTCTCAATAATATAATCATTATATTTTCCAAGATCCGTCGCAATTCCCACAGAATGTCCCTCATGTTCCAGCCGATAACCAACCGGCTGAGCCGCATCATGTGGAATCGTAAATGGGTTTACCTTCAGATCATTGATCATAAATGGTTCGTCTTCCTGAATTTCATGAAAAATCCCCTCTGGAATCTTTCCAAGTGCATTGGTACGCACCATGGCATCCACGGTTCCGGCAGTAGCATAGATTGGAATGCCGTATTTTCTTGAGATCACGCCAAGCCCTTTAATATGATCCGAATGTTCATGTGTGATCAAAATGCCATCAAGGTCACGTCCGGTAAGCTCCAGACTATTCAAGCCAGTTTCCATTTTCTTACCGCTGATCCCGATATCTACCAGTACATGTGTATTGTCAGATCCTACATAAATACAGTTTCCGCTGCTGCCACTGGCAATACTGCAAAATCTCATAATAATTTAATCCCCTCTTCTATCTGTTTCCAGGTTGTCTTCAGATCTCCATTATTTATAATAACATAATCCGAATGTTTCCTGAAAAATTCTTCAGAGCCCTGTCGGGCGATGATACTCTCAGCTTTTTCTTTTGTATAGCCACGGCTGTCCATCAAACGCTGAATACGGATTTCTGCATCCGTATGAATATACCAGACATTGTTACAAAATTCCTCATAATGTTCTTCCAGAAGAAGTGCTGCCTCTATCACAAGCAATCTGCAACCTGCCTGTCTCTGTTTTCGGATTTCCTCTAAAATATATGTTTTGACGGCAGGATGAATAATAGCATCAAGACTTTGACGCATTAACTCATTACCAAATACTACATCAGAAACCTGCTTTCGGTCAATAGTTTTATCGTTTTTTTATTATTTGTCTGCCAAATAATGCAATTACATGCTCATAGCAGAGTCCACCTGGTTCCATAACCAGATGTCCAATCTTATCTGCCTGAATCACATACGCATCATATTTCTGACTTAAGTAATCCAGAATCGTACTTTTGCCGGCGCCCACACCGCCGGTAATTCCTATGATTTTCATTTGTTACGCCTCATTATTTTGCTTCATACCAACTGTTTCCTTCATGCATATCGACATCCAGTTCTACAGAAAGATGTACAGCTCCCTTCATTTCCTCTTCAAGGATGCGGGATACTGTTTCCACTTCCTCCTTCTTTGTTTCGATCAGAAGCTCATCATGCACCTGAAGAACCAGTCTGGACTGCAGCCCTTCTTCTTTCAGGCGCTGATATACCCGATTCATCGCGATTTTGATAATATCAGCGGCTGTGCCCTGAATCGGCGAATTCATCGCCACACGCTCTCCAAAAGATCTCTGCATAAAGTTACCGGATTTCAGTTCCGGAATCGGTCTGCGGCGTCCAAGCATTGTAGAAACATACCCCTTTTCTTTTCCATCCGCTACAAGTCCATCAAGAAATCCTTTGATCTTTGGATAAGTTTCAAAATATTTTTCGATATATTCAGCAGCTTCTTTTCGTGTGATACTCAGATCCTGACTCAGGCCAAAAGAGCTGATGCCATACACGATTCCGAAGTTAACTGCTTTGGCATTTCTTCGCTGCAGATCTGTAACCTCATCAAACGGTACATGAAATACTTGTGATGCAGTCAGTCTGTGGATATCTTCCGCCTCTCTGTATGCCTGAATCAGTTTCTCATCGCCTGACATATGTGCCAACACACGAAGTTCGATCTGTGAATAATCTGCATCCAGAAATACATACCCATCTTCCGGCACAAAAACTTTGCGGATCAGACGTCCAAGTTCCATACGCACTGGAATATTCTGCAGGTTCGGTTCTGTGCTGCTGATACGTCCGGTCGCTGTAATCGTCTGATTAAAAGTAGAATGAATTCTGCCATCCGCTTCAATCACTGCACTTAGACCATCTGCATAAGTAGATTTCAGCTTGGTAAGCTGTCTGTATTCCAGAATATCATTAACGATTGGCTGCTCTGGCGCAAGTTTTTCCAAAATATCAGCAGCTGTAGAATAGCCCGTCTTTGTTTTTCTTCCACCAGGGATACCCATTTTTTCAAAAAGAATCACGCCAAGTTGTTTGGGAGAATTGATATTAAACTCTTCTCCAGCCTGTTCGTAGATCAGCTTTTCAAGTTCTGCGATACGAACTTGGAGTTTCTCTCCATAAGCTTTAAGTTCCTCGCCTTTGACACGAATCCCCCATTTTTCCATAGAATCCAGTGTAAAGATTAATGGAAGTTCAATTTCTCTGTAAACATTCCACATTTCTGTTTCTTTTAAGGCATTTTCAATCGGTTCTCTGGTTGCATATGCCGTATAAGCCAAATGACACGCATAAGACATCAATCCATCAGAGGATTTTTCCCAGGCTGCCTTTAGAGAATCTTTGCCGAGCAGATCTGTTCGCGTCGGAAGTAAGGCTCCATCAAGATATTCTCTTGCAATATCGTCAAATGTATAAGAAGATTTTAATGGATTCAGAAGATATACTGCCACACCTGTATCAAATACATGGCCTGCATCCTCGAGTCCAACATGTTTCAACATAGATTTTACATCTATGGAACAGAGAATTGTACTGTCAGCGATTTCCTTCAATGCTGCACAAATATAATCACCGGTAAGCAATCCCTCAACCGGAACATAATAAATTTCTCCTTTGGTAAGAGCTATTCCAAGGCCATATACGCCTTCTTTATCAGAAAGCAATGCCACACCGATATAATTTTTCTCAGCAGCTTTCTTAAACAGTGCTTCTGCGCCTCCAAGATCACTGCAGGTAAAAAAATTCTGCTCAATCGTGTTCTCCGGTACAGCTGAAGTATCAAATCTTCCAAGAAGATTTTTAAATTCCAGCTGTTTACAGAGCTGATACGCTTCCGGAGTATAAAGATTCCCAAGTCTCGCCTCTTCATATACATATTCCAGCGGACTTTCTGTATTGATCGTAGCAAGTGCCTTGCTAAGTTCTGCAAGATCATAATGCTCTCTCAACGATTCCCGGGCTTTATTTGGTTTTATTTCTTCCAGATGTACATAGGCATTTTCAATTGTTCCAAACTCAACGATCATTTTGGTTGCCGTCTTTTCACCAACGCCTGGAATTCCCGGAATATTATCTGCCGAATCTCCCATCAAAGCCTTTAATTCTATAATCTGTGGCGGTGTTACCTGATATTTTTCAAGGACTTCTTCTGCATGAAAATTTTCGATAGTTGTCTTTCCTCTTGAGGTTTTTGGCAGACGAATCATAACTTTTTCTGTTGCCAGCTGAAGAAGATCTCTATCACCTGACAGGATTGTAACATCCATTCCTTCTTTTTCACTTCTGACAGCCAGAGTTCCCAAAAGGTCATCTGCCTCATATCCTGCTTTTGAAACAATTTTTATTCCCATTGCCGTAAGCATTTCCTTCATCAACGGAACCTGCTCTCTAAGTTCCTCCGGCATTGGTTTACGTGTTCCCTTATATGCTTCGTACATCTTATGGCGGAAGGTAGGCTCATGAAGATCAAAAGCAACTGTCAGATACTGCGGTTTCTCCTCCTCCAGGATACGAAAAAGGATATTTAAAAAACCATAAACCGCACCTGTATGTTTTCCCTCTGCATTGGTCAGATCCGGAAGTCCATAAAAAGCGCGGTTCAGAATACTGTGTCCGTCTATCAATAATATCTTTTCACTCAAAATAATATCCTCCTGTATCATGTTATAAAAAGTGCGTTACTTCCATTACAAGAAATACAACAAATGATGCAGCCGCGATCACTACTGCCATAAAAAAAATCACAGACAAAAAATGCAGCCATCTTTTCTGGCGGATATATCTGCGTGATCGACGGATATCCTGTTCCAGAAGTTCCCGAAAATCAAGGACCGTACCATCTTCCTTCTCATCCAGCTGCTGAATTGCCTCATGAACGATAAAATATGTCTCCAACTCATCATAACAGGAAGAACAATGCTCTATATGATCCAGAAATTCTTCCAGTTCGTCTGTAGACAATGTATGCTTGATATATCTGGCAACCAGTGTTTCTGCCTGTCTGCAGTCAATACCTGACAACGTTCTTCCTCCTTTTTTCAATATCATATTACTGAAAAGATTATAATTTCACTGTTTTGTAGTATAACACAAAAAAAGACGTTTCACAATGAGAAACGTCTCTTTCGTACAGCTGCTGTTCATAGTAATTCACATGGCAATATTATATCTTATCGGTTTCCTCTTCAGAAGTTTTCAAAGTATCTTCTGCCACTGGTGTAGGAGTTTCGAGAATCTTCATAAATTCTTCTCCGGTAATCGTCTCATGCTCATACAGATACTGCGCAAGTTCATGGAGTTTGCCGATATTATCCTGAAGAATCTTCAGCGCTTTTTCATGCTGTTTGCGAACAAGTTCCACAACTTTTTTATCCAGCATTGTCTGTGTTTCAAAAGAGCATGTCAGGCTGGAATCACCACCCAGATATTGATTGCTGACACTTTCCATCGCAACCATATCAAAATCATCACTCATGCCATAACGCGAGATCATGGCTCTGGCAATCTTTGTTGCCTGCTCAATGTCATTGGAAGCACCTGTTGTGATCGAATGAAAAATCAGTTCCTCTGCAGCACGACCGCCCGTAAATGTTGCTATCTTATTTTCCAGTTCTTCTTTACTCATCAGATAATGTTCTCCATCATCTACCTGCATCGTATATCCAAGAGCACCGGAAGTACGTGGTATAATCGTAATTTTGTGTACCGGTGCAGATTCTGTCTGTTTAGCTGCTACCAAAGCGTGTCCGATTTCATGATAAGATACAATCAGTTTTTCTTTATTAGAAAGAACACGGTTTTTCTTTTGATATCCGGCAATTACAACTTCAATACTTTCTTCAAAATCTGCCTGTGTGGCAAATTTACGTCCATCACGTACTGCACGAAGCGCCGCTTCATTGACAATATTGGCAAGTTCAGCTCCGGAAGCGCCGGCAGCAGCCTTCGCTATATCATCAAAACGAACAGTATCTGCAATCTTAATTTTCTTTGCATGTACCTTCAAAATCTCCTCACGGCCCTGAAGATCCGGAAGTTCTACCGGAATTCGTCTGTCAAAACGTCCCGGACGAAGAAGTGCAGGGTCAAGAGAATCCGGACGGTTTGTTGCCGCAAGAATTACCACGCCTTTGGATCCATCAAAGCCATCCATTTCTGTAAGGAGCTGATTCAAAGTCTGTTCACGTTCATCATTGCCACCTGTAAATCCAGCTCCATCACGTTTCTTACCAATTGTATCAATCTCATCAATAAATACAATACATGGTGCTTTTTCATTTGCCTGTTTAAAAAGATCACGTACTTTGGCCGCGCCCATACCAACAAACATTTCTACAAACTCAGATCCCGAAATAGAGAAAAACGGAACTTCAGCTTCACCTGCAACTGCCTTGGCAAGAAGAGTCTTACCTGTTCCAGGAGGACCCACAAGCAGTGCACCCTTTGGCATAGACGCCCCAATTTCTGTATACTTCTGCGGATTATGCAAATAATCAACGATCTCCGTCAGAAGATCTTTTGCCTCATCTTCACCTGCAACATCAGAAAATTTAATTCCTGTAGAAGATTTCACGTATACCTTGGCATTACTTTTGCCAAAAGACATTGCACCACCAGGGCCGCCACCCATAGATGACATCATCTTCTTACTCAGCCAACGACCAATAAAAATAAAGATCACGACTGGTACTACATAGCTGAGAAGCAGTGTCATCAGTATAGAAGGACTTTCCGGAAGAACTTCATCCATTGTTACCCCTGCATCCAACAGGCGATTAACCAGATCAGAGTCATCCATCTTGACAGTTTTACACAGAACCTTATTCCCGGAATTACTGTCTTTCATCTCATAATATATATAATTTTCTTCTACTGTAGCCTTTGTTACATTCCCATCTTCAACATTTTCAATAAACGTAGAATAGTCCGTCTTCTGTACGCTTCGTTCCTGTACGGCCGGAACAACCAGCATATTCAGAAGAACGATGATAACACCTGCAATGATATAATATACATACATAGGTATTTTCTCTGGTTTTTTGTTCCCAAACTTCATTTATCTTTTGTCCTCCAAATCTTCGAAAGTCCCGGTATTTAGTATCTCCGGATTCTTTCAAAATCATTTATGTCATGTACCATATCATTTTTCTTTCCAAGATTCAATGTCCATTCTATGAAATTTTATAAACTTTTCATAAAAAAGCTACAATGTTGATAATCAAAAAAGCTCTCTGATTATCAGAGAGCCTAAGTTAAGTGCCGCTGGCCGGACTCGAACCGGCACGGTTTCCCGCTTGATTTTGAGTCAAGTGCGTCTGCCAATTCCGCCACAGCGGCAAATGAACCGAAAAATATAATATCATAATTCTCAGTCCATTGCAAGCATTTTAGATAGAAATACAAATATTTTTATTTGTTTTTATTTATAAAGTCTGTCTTCATCTTCAAGTATTTTTTCATAAATCGGGAAACAGTCAAATGTCGCAAAATAATCTCTTGGAGTTTCCGCACGACGGATCATATCAAAAGTTCCATCTTCATGAAGAAGAATTTCTGCAGATTTCAGTTTGCCATTGTAGTTATATCCCATGGCAAATCCATGTGCACCTGTATCATGGATAACAAGAAGATCTCCCATATCAATCTTTGGAAGATAACGGTCAATTGCAAATTTATCATTATTCTCACAAAGAGAACCTGTAATATCATAAAGACGATCACATGGCTGATCTTCCTTGCCCATAACTGTAATATGATGATAAGCGCCATACATTGCCGGACGCATAAGGTTTACCGCACATGCATCTACACCGATGTATTCTTTGTGTGTATGTTTCTCATGAATTGCTTTTGTAACAAGGCATCCATAAGGTCCCATCATGAAACGCCCAAGTTCCGTATAGATAGCAACATCTCCCATTCCTGCCGGAACAAGAACCTCTTCGTATACTTTACGAACGCCCTCTCCAATCACACGAATGTCATTCGGTGTCTGGTCCGGTCTGTATGGAATACCGATTCCACCGGAAAGGTTAATAAATCCGATATGTGCTCCTGTTTCTTTCTGAAGCTTTACTGCAAGTTCAAACATGACTTTGGCGAGCATCGGATAATATTCATTCGTTACTGTATTGCTGGCAAGAAATGCATGAATACCGAAATTCTCTGCTCCTTTTGCTTTCAGAGTGCGAAATGCTTCAAAAATCTGCTCCGTTGTCATTCCATATTTAGCATCTCCAGGGTTATCCATAATATCATTGCTGATTTTAAAGACTCCGCCTGGATTATAACGGCAACTGATCGTCTTCGGAATATATCCGACCGCTTTTTCAACTGCTTTAATATGGGTAATATCATCCAGATTGATAATGCCACCGATTTCATTTGCATAACGGAATTCTGCTTCTGGTGTATCATTAGAAGAAAACATGATATCACCTTTTTTGCAGCCGATTGCTTTGGACAGCATCAGTTCTGTCATAGAAGAACAGTCACATCCACAGCCATATTCCTGAAGAATCTGAATCAAATACGGATTCGGAGTTGCTTTTACTGCAAAAAATTCTTTAAATCCTTTATTCCATGCAAAAGCTTCTTTCAATGCTTTTGCATTTTCGCGAATTCCTTTTTCGTCATAAAGATGAAAAGGTGTCGGATATTTTTCAGTGATTTCCTGAAGCTTTTCCAAAGTTACAAACGGCTTTTTTTTCATATTTTTATCTCCTCGTTATATTGGCATTATTTCACATGCTGGTGTGTAAACAGATGATCCTGGCAGTACTCATAATTACCATTGCATTTGGAACAGAAACGAAATTCCAGATTCGGATCATCCTTCTCTGTACGACCACAAATTGCACATTTATGTTTGGTAATGCCACCTGTTGCCGGATTTACTCTGCTCTGTGCCATTGCCTTCTTAAACTCTCTGCGTCGGTGTACCTCTTTAGGATTATACCGATGCATGTTTCTGTTACTGAAAAAGAACAGAACAAAATTCAAGAGAGATGCAAGGATCGGAACAGCCATAACCCACAGACCAACTCTTACATATGAAATCATATTATAAACAATGATTGCGCCATATACCCATGCCATCCATTTCATTTTGATCGGGATCACAAACCACAGAAGGATCTGCATATCCGGATAGCATGCCGCATAAGCAAGAAATACAGAAAGACTGACATAATAGGTCGTAAAAACACTTCCACCGATCATATAAGTCATTCCATCGATCACAACAAAACCACCTGTCACAAAATAAGTGATAAACGCTGCGATCAAAACAAAGAGAAGCCCGGAAAATATATACAATGTATACCGGAAGCTTCCCCAGGTACGCTCAAGAGAGGTACCGATCGGATAATAAAAGAACAGAATAGAAATCGCAAACAATAGGAAATTACCGGTGCTTGGTGGATAGATCACCCAGGTGACCAGACGCCAGATCTGTCCCTGCAGAATCTTGGAAACATCCAGACTCATCATATTGAGCAGCGATGGATTCATATAAGTGAGCAAATACCCTATCACATAACAGATAATAATATACACTGTCAGATTCTGTATTCCACCATGTCTTCCAAATTTGCGTTCCAGTTTATCGATCCAATTCATAAAATCACTTCTTCTCCTTTTTCAGTTAATAAGTACTGTTCGGAAAGATGAATACCTGCCTTATCAAAAATATTTCTTTTTTGACAGGAAAAGTGCTGCAATGATACTGGCCGCAATAGAGACCAGAATTACGATCAGAAATCCCCAAATCGTACTGGAGAAAGGCATTCCGGACGGTGCCAGATTCATTCCATATGCACTAAAGATGATCGTCGGAATACTCATAACGATCGTGATCACAGACAAAATTTTCATAACATCATTCAGGTTATTGGATATAACAGATGCAAACGCATCCATCATACTCTGCAGGATACCGCTGTATATATTCGCCATCTCAATCGCCTGTGTATTCTCAATGATAACATCTTCAAGAAGTTCTGTATCTTCAGGATATTTCTTAATGCTCTCCAGCTTGATCAGCTTCTCAAGCACCGCTTCATTTGATCTCAGTGAAGTAGTAAAATACACCAGAGATTTTTCCAGTTCCAAAAGCTCGATCAGTTCCTGATTTCGCGGAGAAAAATGAAGTTTTTCCTCAACCTGTTCACTTTTCTTGTCAATAATACGCAGATAACGCAGATACATGCTGGAATTACGATACAGTATCTGAAGAATAAAACGTGTCTTCATATAAGTAAAGAAATTACGCACACGTCCCTCCATAAATCTGGTAAGAACCTGTGTATCTTCCAGACATATCGTAAAAATCATCTTATCTGTGACTATAATACCCAGCGGAATCGTACCATACCAGTCCTTGTCATTTCGTTCCTCGATCATAGGAACATCAACCAGGATCAGAGTGTAATTATCCTCCACCTCAATACGTGACCGTTCCTCCTCATCCAGAGGAGCTCTCAGATCATCGACCTCTATCTGAAACTGCTCGGATATCTCAAAGATTTCTGTTGCCGTAGGATTTGTAAGGGCAACCCAGCAGCCATCCTGAGGTTCCTGAATTTCATGAATTGCTCCGTCTGATGTACGAAACATCCTAACCACGATTACACTCCCCTTCCACTCTCATTTTAGGTCATATGGATATATTATAAAATGTGACAGGATTTTTGTCAATTCCAACGGAATTGTATTCACAAAAAATTTACTCAATTTATGTTTTAAAGTGGTATAGTGTAAATTGTAGACTTTCTTTATTTAATATGTTAAGATGGACTACAGTAATAAGGGAGGACTCAATAAGACTTATGAATAAATCCAGCTTTGGTACACATTTCACTGTAACTACCTGGGGGGAATCTCATGGAAAAGCGCTTGGTGCTGTTGTGGACGGCTGCCCGGCAGGACTTTCTCTCTGTGAAGAAGACATCCAAAAATTTCTCGACAGACGCAAACCCGGTCAGAGCCGCTACACAACTGCACGTAAAGAGGGCGATCTTGTCGAAATCCTTTCCGGCATTTTTGAGGGAAAAACTACCGGTACCCCAATTTCATTAATAGTCCGCAACACTGACCAGCGTTCCAGAGATTACGGCAATATTGCGCTTTCCTATCGTCCCGGACACGCAGATTATACTTTTGATGCCAAATACGGTTTTCGTGATTATCGAGGCGGCGGCCGCTCTTCCGGTCGGGAAACTATCGGGCGTGTGGCATCAGGTGCAATTGCCTCCAAAATTCTGGAAACTTTAGGGATTTCTTTCTGTACTTATACAAAATCCATCGGACCTGTTTCCATCAAAAAATTTGATTCAGAAGAAATCAACAATAATGCATTTTATATGCCAGATGCGGATGCCGCTGCCAGGGCAGGTGCATATCTGGAGAAATGTATGAAAAGCCAGGACAGTGCCGGTGGTGTTGTAGAGTGTCGTATCACAGGTGTCCCAGCAGGTCTTGGAAGCCCTGTCTTCGAAAAACTTGATGCAGTACTTGCCCAGGCAGTTATGTCTGTCGGTGCTGTTAAAGCTGTCGAAATCGGTGACGGTACAGAAGTTGCACATATGAACGGTTCCGATGATAATGATGGATTTCATTTTGAAAACGGGCAAATCAGCAAAACAAGCAATCACGCCGGTGGCATCATGGGTGGTATCAGTGATGGAGCGAGATCATTCTCCGTGCTTATATCAAACCAACCCCTTCCATTAGCCAGCCACAGGAAACAACTACATGCAACGGCAAAAATATTTCTCTTGAAATTCATGGACGTCACGATCCAGTCATCGTACCAAGGGCAGTTGTCGTTATTGAATCTATGTGTGCGCTTGCAATTACAGATGCACTTTTTGCCAATATGACTTCCCGTCTGGACTATATTCAGAAATTTTACACAAAATAAATCAGACAGAGTCGCTTCTATAACGCAAAAAAGATCCTGCAGTCATAACTGCGGGATCTTTACATTTACAAATATATATGAGAAAAATCACTCCTGCTCATCTTCTGCATCAGCTAAAGGTTCGACAGCATCAAAGTCCTGTGGTACCGGCCACATATGAATACTGTTTGGAGTTTCAATTTTATGTGGTTTATCATTCATCACAATAATATTCTTCTCATAATCCACTTTGAATGTTGTGATTGTATTACTTGCATGGTTCGCAACAGCAATATGCTGATTGTCAGGGAAGATTACTATATCCTTCGGATAATCACCGCTGATCGGCAGAGTGAACTTTTTCTCCAGAAGTCCGGTTTCTGCATCAATCTCATACATGGAGACTGTGTTTTCACCAGCTGTTGTGCAGAAAAGATGTTTGCCATCAGGAGCAAGTGCCAGACCGGAAGCCGCATTGTGAATCGCATCCTTGTCATGTTGCTTACTCAATGTAGAAACACTCTGCAGAAGTTCAAATTCCGGATTGTTTCCACTTCCATCATAACTGTAAACTTTAATCTCATTACTTAATTCGAACAGATATATGCATACTTTCCATCAGCACTGAAACGAATGATTCTTGGTCCACTCTCTCTCGGGCAGCGAAGAATATCTACTAATTCCAGTTTATGGCGTCTTTTGTTGATCCGATAGATCTTAACCTGATCAATTCCATTGTCAACTGCACAAAGATATTTATTATCCGGTGTCGGACGTACACAGTTTACATGTGGACGGAAGTTACGCTCTGCGACACTTCCAAGTCCTTTATGAAATACCCCATCCATAATACGGCCAAGACTTCCATCTTTATGTGTATGTACAACCGTTACTTTGCCATCGTGATATCCCGCAACATAAAGATAACGACCGTCCACATCTGTAGCAAGGAAACAGCCTCTCATGCCGTCAATTCCTACACTGTTAATTCGAACAAGGTCTCCGTTCTCGTCACGTTTGAATACCGCAACACCCTCGTCCTCAATAGAATACAGATACTTACCGTTTTTGGAAACTGCTGTGTGAGATGCATTGCTGACGTTAACTTCGCTTCGTTCGATCAGTTTACCATTCTCCACATCTACATCATAAACCTGAATGCCCTTGCTGGTACCATAAGTGTATGTACCCACATAGGCCACATATTTCTTGTTCCCCATTATACTGCCTCCTAAAATTCGATGAATATGTGCGAAAGCTCTATCCGCATTTGGTGTCCTAATTATAGCACAATTCATTTGCAAGAACAAGTTGACATTCTCTGTTGAATGTGTATTTTCTTACGTACTTTACATAAAGTAATTTCGGATCTTGGTAAGTGTATCTTCAAGTACTTCATCGGAATGCGCTGTTGAAAGGAACATTGCTTCAAATTGAGAAGGTGCCAGATGGATTCCCTGTTTCAGCATGGCTAGGAAATAATCTGCAAATGCTTTTGTATCAGAAGACTTGGCTGAAGTATAATCCACCACTTCTTCTTTTGCAAAAACAGGCTTCCCAGAGAAGAAACATGATTTACATGATATTCACTTCCTGCCTCTTTCAGGATTTCTTCAATTCCTCCATACAGTTTCTGGCCTTTTTCTTCCAGCTCCTTATATACTTCCTGATGTTCATACAGATATTTCAGCTGTGTAAGTCCTGCTGCCATTGCAATCGGATTTCCACTTAAAGTACCAGCCTGATATACCGGACCTGCAGGAGAAACCATTTCCATGATTTCTCTTCTTCCGCCATATGCTCCCACCGGCATACCCGCACCTATGATCTTGCCGTAAGTCACCATATCCGGTGTTACGCCAAAATATTCAGCGGCACCGCCAAATGCCAGACGAAATCCTGTAATAACCTCATCAAAGATCAACAGTGTTCCATGCTGATCGCACAAAGTACGAAGGCCTTCCAGAAAACCTTTTTTCGGAGCAACCACACCCATGTTGGCAGCTACCGGTTCAACAATCACCGCTGCAACCTGTCCTTTTGCCTGCTCCAAAAGAGCTTTTACACTGTCAAGATCATTATAGACCGCGGTCATCGTATCCTGGGTACATCCCTTTGGTACACCGGCGCTGTCTGGTACCCCACTCGTCATCACACCAGAACCGGCACTTACCAGCAGCGCATCACTGTGTCCATGGTAACATCCGGCAAATTTAATGATTTTGTCCCTTCCTGTATAGCCTCTGGCTGCACGGATCGCACTCATAACTGCTTCTGTACCGGAATTTACCATACGTACCATTTCCACATGTGGAAGATGCTCACAGATAAATTCTGCCATTTCCACTTCAATCTCTGTAGCACATCCAAAGCTCAAGCCTTCCGCACATGCTTTTACCACTGCCTCCCGGATTTCTGGAAAATTATGTCCAAGGATCATTGGTCCCCAGGAGTCAATATAATCAACATAACAGTTATCATCTACATCATAAATATGGCATCCATCCGCACGTTTGATAAATCTCGGTGCCATTCCAATTGCACCATAAGCTCTTACCGGACTGTTAACCCCTCCCGGAATTCTTTTGACCGCCCGTTCAAATAATTCTTCTGATCTTCCCATTATCCAATTCTCCCTTCATCAATAAAACGTGCAAGTTCTTTTGCATAATAGGTAAGATATATATTCACACCTGCTCTGTATGCACTTGCTGCCATTTCGCAGACGATTTTTTCTTCATCGATCCAGCCCATTTTAGCGGCAGCCTTGACCATGGCATATTCACCGCTGACACTGTACGCTGCGATCGGTACATTGGTTGCTTTTGATACTTCTGAAACCATATCAAGATAAGACATTGCCGGCTTGATCATAATAATATCTGCACCTTCTTCAATATCTGTCAGTGCCTCTTTCATTCCTTCACGACGATTATGGTAATCCATCTGGTAACTTTTACGGTCTCCAAAAGATGGTGCAGAACCTGCCGCATCACGAAACGGGCCATAAAAAGCCGATGCATATTTGACTGCATAAGACATGATTGGTGTTTCTTTATGTCCTGCTTTATCCAAGCACTCACGGATTGCACGCACACGGCCATCCATCATATCGGAAGGCGCCACCATATCAGCACCTGCCTCTACATGAGAGAGTGCTGTCTTTGCAAGCAGATCTAACGTCGCATCATTTTCAACCTCATGTCCGCAGAGCACACCACAATGGCCATGAGAAGTATATTCACACATACATACATCTGTAATATAGTAAAGATCCGGGAACTGTCTTCTGGCCTCTCTCAGTGCTTTCTGAACAATTCCGTATTCATCATATGCGCCACTGCCCACTTCATCTTTATGATCTGGAATACCGAAAAGCATGATGCTGCTGACTCCTGCTTTCTGCAGACGTTCCAGTTCATATGGAAGACGATCCACACTGTAACGGTACTGTCCCTCCATAGACGGAATTTCCTCTTCAATTCCAGTACCTTCTTTTACAAAAAGCGGATAGATCAGCGATGATTTATCAATTCTTGTTTCTCTTACCATTTTACGTAATGTTTCACTTCCACGAAGTCTTCTTGGTCTCTGAATCAGATCCATTTTAATGCACCTCTTCCTTATTTGTTTACCTTATCTGTTTTTTATTTTAACAACCAGTTCTACAAGCGAATCAATGGTTGCTTTTTCTGACATATATGTCTGCATTCCATAATCGTCTGCCGCAGCTTTTGTCTGTTTTCCAATGCATGCCGCAGTAACTTTGGAGTAATCCAAAAGCCCGGTACTCTCTACAAATCCTTTTACAGTAGATGCGCTTGTAAATACTACACAATCTATGGAATCACTTTCAATTTCCCTGTCAATATGAATCAGACTGCTTTTCTCATATACTGTATCATAGGTTGGAATATCACTGACCTGTCCACCTTGTTCCTTAAGAAGCTTTACAAGCTTCTGATTGCCTTTTCTCGCCCTCGGCAGGAGAATCTTCTCTCCTCCTTGAAGTTTCACTGCCAGTGCTTCGCCAAGTGATTCGCCATCATAAACTTCCGGAATCAGATCAACAAGAATGCCCCTGTCTTCCAGAACTTTTGCCGTGCCCTGACCAATTGCAGCAATCTGTGCTCCTGCCAGACTGCGAATATCTTTATGTGCTTTTTTCAGCTCATCAAAAAAGATTTCCACCCCGGTCGGACTGGTAAATACGATCCACTGGTAAGAGGAAATTTCCTCAAATGCATGAACAAGTGTACTCTGATCTTCAAGCGGAACTGTTCGAATTGATGGAAGTTCCAGAACTTCCGCGCCCCTTCTGCGCAATTCCTCCGCGGTTCGTGAACTACGCCCCTTTGGACGGGTTACAAGAACTTTCCATCCTGCAAGAGGAAGTTTTTCATACCAGCCAAATTCATCTGCAAGTCTGCATACCTTTCCGACAACAATGATCGCCGGTGTTTCTATTCCCTGACGGTCTACTTCCTCCTTCAGAGTTGCTACGGTTGCCACCACCCTCTTTTGATCTGCCGTAGTTCCCTTTTGGAGAACGGCCGCCGGCATAGCCGGATCCATTCCAGCTTCAAGTAAACCAAAACAAATATCTGACAGTGCCGCAATACCCATCAGAAATACCAGAGTTCCCTTTGTATTGACCAGAGCTTTAAAATCTATATCGTATTCCTTTCCGGCACGTCTGTGTCCGGTAATAATATGCACAGATGAGCAAAAATCCCTGTGCGTTACCGGAATTCCATTATATGCAGGAACTGCAATGGATGAAGTCACACCTGGAACGATTTCATAGGGAATACCATTTACAGTCAGAAGTTCCAGTTCTTCTCCACCCCTTCCAAAAAGAAACGGGTCTCCTCCTTTCAAGCGAACCACGCGCTGACCTTTCTGCGCTTCTTCAAGCAATACCTGATTGATCTGTTCCTGTGGCATCGTATGCTTATCAGCACGTTTTCCTACATCGATCAGATGAGCCGTGGTCGGCACTTTTGCAAGGACCCCCTGCCCCACCAGGCTGTCATATACCACGACCTCCGCCTGCTGAAGCACTTCCATACCTTTCAGTGTGAAAAGCCCGATATCACCCGGTCCGGCTCCCACAAGCCACACTTTTCCTTTTTTCATACTGGCTCTCCTCCTGTATATTTGTCGTTCTCCTGTTCTTCATGCTCACGCTTCATTCGTTCGGCCAGACACATACCCAGGCGGGCTGCTTCTGTCTTTGCTCCTCGGATACTGTCTTTAAAATATCTGCCATCTTTTTCCCTGTAATAAAGTCCTCGAAGAAACAGCTCCTCACCTTCCACAATACCAAATGCAGCAACCGGTGAGGAACAGCCTCCGTCCAGATATCTGACAAAAGCTCTTTCTGCAGTGCCTGCTATCCATGCATCCTCGTCCTTATATCCACTCAGATATTCATATTTCAGGCCTTTATGTCCCTGTACGGCAAGAATCCCCTGTCCGGCTGCCGGAAGAATCTCATCTACTGAAAAATAACGATGAATTCTTTTTTCCAGGCCCAGACGCTTCAGGCCTGCTGCCGCAAGGATCAGCCCCGCATATTCTCCTGCATCCAGCTTACGCAGTCTTGTCTGAAGATTTCCCCTGATACTTTTCACTTTCATATCCGGATAAATTGTTTGTAGCTGCAAAGTGCGACGAAGACTGGAACAGCCCAGAGGTTTCAAAGGATCCAGGCTGGCTGCACCCTCCGGCAGCACCAGAACATCTCTCGGATCCTCTCTTCTGGAAAAAGCAAGCAGTGGCAGATCTTCCGGAACTTCCATCGGCATGTCTTTCAGACTGTGCACAGACAGCATTGTTCTGCCTTCCAGCAATGCCTTGTCCAGTTCTTTTACAAAAAGGCCTTTTCCGCCAACTTTGTCAAGTGTCCGGTCAAGGATTTTGTCTCCAGTTGTTTTCATTGTAAGAATTTCAACATCCAGTCCCGGATGCTGTTCTTTTATGTAATCACGTACCATCTCACTCTGTAAAACAGCAAGACGGCTCTCTCTACTTCCGATAATAACTTTATTCTTCGCTGTTGTCTGTATCATCTGATGCCTCCATTGCTTCCTGAATTGCCAAGCGGACTTTTTTGGCTCTGCTGTGATCCAGGCCACTGGCGGTAATTCCGATCACAACTTCATCTTTCATATAAATACCCGGGAAATAGAAATCGCATTTACTCTTATCGTCTGCAACATTGACATAAATTCCCTCTTCTTTACAGACGCGGTATATCTCATCGTTTAATTTCCAGTCGTTTGTAGCTGCGATCACCATATATGCCATATCAAAATCTGACCTTTTTACCGGACGTGTAATCAGATTGACATAACCGGTTTTGCCAAGTTCCTGCAGCTCCATAGTCGATTTCGGTGCAATTGCCGTAATATTTCTTGTAAACTGCAGCAATGTCCTTATTCTCCTGGTCGCGATATTTCCGCCACCAACTACAACAATCTTTTTATCGGACAGATCAATAAACATCGGAAAATATCGTTTATTCTTCATATACTTTCTCCAATCCTGCCACACATTCCAGAAAAGCTTCCTGATTCAGGCTGTCTCTGAGCCCGAAGATCATTTTATTGACAACTTTTCCTGCTGCGGTATCCACTGCCTCGAGAAGCTGCACTCTGTCTTCTTCCTGCATAGGTGTCTTTTTGAGTATCTTTTCAATACGGAGATTCAGATCCTGAACAGCCTCTGCCTTAATCTCCTGAATTCTCGGAATTACATCTCTTCCATCCAGCCACTGAAAAAATTCAGCCATCTGTTCTTCTACGATTGCAGCTGCCCTGACCAGACTCTCATTGGCTTCCGGTGACAGTTTTTCTGTATGGAAGCTGTCCATATCATAAAGCGTAATATTTTCTTTTCTGCCCAGAGATGGTTCAATGTCTCTCGGAACCGCAAGATCCAAAAGCAAAAGTGGCTTCCGGATCGTAATGTCCCGGAACAATTCTTCCCGCAAAGTAAAATTCGGGCTGGCGGTCGCACTGACTACAATATCGCAGTTTGGCAAAAAGTTCATGCGTTCTCCATAATGAATGCGGCTGCATCCTATCGGAATACTTACCATACCGCTGCGGTACTGACGGACAGTTACCGTTACATTTGCCCCTGCATCCCGCAAAGTCTGTGCTGCAACTTTTCCCATTTCACCATTTCCGATCACCATGCAGATTTTTCCATGCATATCATATCCCTGCTCTTTCAGGTGACTGACCGCCTGATGGATAACCGATGGATTTCCATGTGCAAGTGGTGCTTCTGTCTTGATTTTCTTTCCGGCTGTAACAGCCATGCGAAAAAGGACTTCCAGTGTACTATCTGTCGTAAAATGTTCCCTTGCAAGGTTCAGTGCATCTTTAATCTGCGTCAAGATCTGATCTTCACCCAGAATCTGAGATTTCAGTCCTCCTGCCAGATAAAAAAGATGTTCTACAGCCTCACGGTCTGTTCTTGAAACAAAATAAGATTCATAAGAATCATCCTGTATATTTTTAAGCTGGCAAAGGCACTGGTAAAGAGAAAGTTCCTGGTCGTCTTCGTGGCTTGCCCAAATTTCAAGACGATTGCAAGTTGAAAGTATGATACAGCCATGGATTCCTGCTGTCTCTTTGAGTTTTTCCATTGCTTCACCGGCATTTTTCTTTGTAAACGCAAACAAAGCCCGGATATCTACGGGCGCTCTGTCATGATCGATGCCTATCATGGATATTGTCATGATATGTAATTCTCCTTTGTTGATGTATGATACCCTTTCCTGAACGAAATCCACCCCTGTCTGAGGTGGATTTTCAGGAAAACACATTGTTTTTATGATAGACTTTTCATGCTGAATTGTCAATGGAATTGAATGGATTTACTCGACATTTTTAGTTGCGATGATGGCGACACCTGTATGCGCAATGTCTTTAAGAATCACATCTCCGATATGCACAGGTGCAGAAACAGTAATATTTTTAAGTGCATGAATACAGTCAAAAATTTTATCTTTTGGCATATCGCTCTGTGTTTTGACAGATACCATATTTTCAACACCACCAGATACGTGAACGGTTGTTGTTACAATACGAGTCGGATCTGTTACCTCCTTCTTTCCATATATTGCACCTCTTTTACAGGTATTTCCTTCTACACTTAATACGGTTCCATTTTCTATTTTCACTGTAAGCGGGCAGCCCATTGGACAGCCAATGCATGTCAGATTTCTCGTCTCCATACTCTATGCCTCCTCAATTTTAAGTGTGATTTTATCTGCATATGGATATCCCAGCAGCTGTTCTTTTGTCAGTTTAATCTGTTCCATCTCACCAGGTGCTACTACCGGACGTTTTCTGTGGATAATTCTCTCTTTACCTAAATAACAGCTGATATAACAGTTTTTATATACTCCGCCGACGCGGAAACGAACTGTCAGCTCTTTTGCCATATGTTCTATGCGAATCACGGAAGGAACCGTATATCTTACTCCTGCTTCTGGCACCAAAAGTATTTCTCGTGCATCTTTATAGGATTCACCTGCATTCTCTTTTCTCCGAACATACATGGATGCATTCCGTCCGGCAGCTGCAGCCTCTTCCGATACAAAATCCACCAGATCATGAACATGAAGTACATTTCCACATGCAAAAACACCTTCCATATTTGTTTCCAGGCTTTCATTTACCCTTGGGCCTAAAGTGACCGGATTCAGTTCAACTCCCATTCCACGTGAAATTTCATTTTCCGGAATCAAACCAACCGAAAGAAGCAGCGTATCACATTCATATTCTTCCTCTGTTCCAGGAATTGACTTACCTGACTTGTCTACTTCTGCAAGAGTAATACCCTCCACTCTTTCTTTTCCTTTTATATCGATTACAGTATGGCTAAGTTTCAGCGGAATTCCAAAATCATCCAAACACTGTACAATATTTCGCTTCAATCCGCCGGAATATGGCATCAGTTCTGCAACAACTTGTACTTCTGCACCTTCCAGAGTCATTCTTCTTGCCATGATCAGACCAATATCACCTGATCCAAGAATCACAACTTTGCGTCCTGGAAGATATCCCTCAATGTTAACAAGACGCTGTGCAGTTCCTGCCGAAAAAATGCCTGCCGGACGGTATCCCGGAATATTAAGTGCTCCCCGGGAACGTTCTCTGCATCCCATTGCAAGAATCACTGCTTTTGCCTGGATCTGAAACATTCCATCTTCACGGTTCATCGCTGTTATAACCTTGTCATCACTGATATCCATGACCATAGTGTGTAATTTATACTTTATTCCCAATTCAATAACCTGTGTGATAAAACGTCCAGCATATTCCGGTCCTGTCAGTTCTTCCTGAAATGTATGAAGACCAAATCCATTGTGAATACACTGATTCAGAATTCCTCCGAGTTCCTTGTCTCTTTCAAGAATCAAAATACTTTCTGTTCCATTCTTTCGTGCTGCAACAGCTGCCGACAATCCTGCCGGACCACCACCAATGATTACAATATCATATGTTTTCATTAGTTTCCCTCCTGAAATGAATCTTTATTTACACCTTCAATGATTCTGGAATCTCCGCCACATTTTGTAATTTTTCCAATTGGAGTTTCAAGTTCTCTCGCAAGAATTTCCATTGTTCTCGGTGAACAGAAGCCTGCCTGACATCGTCCCATGCCTGCTCTGGTACGTCGTTTGACACCATCAAGGGATCTGGCTCCAACAGGTCTTTTGATCGCATCAATAATTTCCCCTTCGCTTACCATTTCACATCGGCAAATAATATTTCCATAAGCCGGATTGCGACGAATATATTCGTTTCTCTCTTCAAGCGACATTGCATTCAGGTCAGCAATACCTTTTCTTGTTGATACAAAGTTTTCTTTTTCTTTCAGGTCATATTTTTTCTTAAGAATATCTGCAACCATTTCTCCGATTGCCGGTGCACTGGATAATCCCGGGGATTCAATTCCGGCACAGTCTATAAAATCTTTTTCCGTTTCTCCAATAATAAAATCATCTCCGTCTTCATGGGCTCGAAGACCTGCAAAAGATGTGATCACCTGTCTTGTCGGAATATTTCTGACGCTGTTGGAGGATTTGATAAATACCTGATCCAGCCCATCTCTTGTTGTATTTGTTCCTTCTTTATTTTCAATATCCTGTGCAGTTGGACCAATCAGCAGATTTCCATGAACAGTAGGCGTAACCAGAACACCTTTGCCAAATTTTCCCGGGAGTGCAAAAACTGTATGACTCACATGGCTGCCCACACTTTTGTCAAGGAGACAGTATTCACCTTTACGTGGTATAATATGAATTTTCTTTTCGCTGACCATATTATGAAAACGATCAGCATAGACTCCAGCTGCATTAATAATACATTTTGTTTCATAAGTACCACTGGTTGTTTCAATTTTCCAGTTTTCTGTACCAGAAGAAATCCGTGAAATGTTTAATACTTCTGTATCAAAACGAAACTCCACTCCATTGACACAGGCATTTTCCGCAAAAGCAATCGTCATATTAAACGGACACACAATTCCACCGGTTGGCGCGTACAGAGCTGCGTACACATTTTCAGACACATTTGGTTCCATCTCCAGCACTTCATCATGATTCAAAATCCGAAGCTTCTTTACCCCATTTGTAATTCCTTTTTCATAAAGCTTCTGTAGATTTGGATAGTCTTTTTCGTCCAGACATAGCACAAGTGAACCATTCCGTTTAAATGGAAAATCCAGTTTTTCAGCCAGTTCTCCAATCAGCAGATTTCCTCTTACATTTAATTTTGCTTTCAAAGTTCCCGGTTCTGCATCGTAACCGGCATGAATGATTGCACTGTTTGCTTTGGAAGTTCCACAACATACATCTTCCTCTCTTTCCAATACACAGGTTTTTATCTGATAACGGGACAGTTCTCTTGCAACTGCCGTACCGGTAACTCCAGCACCAATAATGATCACATCATATTTTTCCATTTTTATTTTCCTCCTCATTGTTGAATTCTATATAAGAAAAAGCCCGACAAATAAACCCATGTATCATGGATCTAATGTCAGGCTCTCTTCTCTCATGCCATCATATATTTTTATTTTTGTAATCAGTTTTCTTCATCACGTGCCCATCCGTAGGCATATTTGACTGCTTTCTCCCATCCACGAATGCGTTTACTTCGCGCTTCATCTGTGATCTCTGGGATAAAGGTCTTATCAATTGCCCAATTCTGAAGGACTTCTTCCTTGCTGGTCCAGTATTTGACAGCAAGCCCTGCCAGATAAGCAGCACCCATGGCCGTTGTCTCTACACATCGTGGACGATTGACCGGAGCGTTAATGATATCTGCCTGCGTCTGCATCAAAAAGTCATTCGCACTGGCTCCTCCATCTACCTTAAGTGAAGCCAGTTGAATACCGGAATCTGCTCTCATGGACTGCAGCACATCATTTACTTGATATGCAAGAGAGTCCAGCGTCGCACGGATGATGTGATATTTATTTACCCCACGGGTAATTCCAACGATCGTCCCCCTCGCATACTGATCCCAGTGTGGAGCTCCCAACCCGGTAAAAGCTGGCACAACATAACAACCATTTGTATCTTTGACTTTCTTTGCCATATATTCCGAATCCTCAGCAGAATCAATCAGACGCATTTCATCTCGAAGCCACTGGATTGCAGCTCCTGCAACAAAAATCGAACCTTCCAACGCATAATTCACTTTGCCATCCAGGCCCCAGGCAATTGTCGTAACCAGGCCATTTTCGGAAAAAACAGGTTTCTCACCCGTATTCATCAGAAGAAAGCAGCCGGTACCATATGTATTTTTTGCTTCGCCTGGCTGGAAACAAGTCTGTCCGAACAATGCAGACTGCTGGTCTCCTGCAGCTCCTGCAATCGGAATTGGTCCTCCCAGGAAAGAAGGATCTGCCGTACCATAAATACAACTGGACGGTTTTGGTGTCGGAAGCATAGATTTGGGGATATTCAGTTCTTCAAGTATTTCATCATCCCACTGCAGCGTATTGATATTAAACAGCATTGTTCGGGATGCGTTGGAGTAATCCGTGATATGTACTGCACCCTTGGTCAGTTTCCAGATCAGCCAGGTTTCGACTGTTCCGAAAAGAAGGTCTCCACGTTCTGCTTTTTCTCTGGCTCCCGGCACATTATCCAGAATCCATTTTACCTTAGTTGCTGAAAAATACGCATCGATCACCAGTCCGGTCTTCATACGGAATTTATCGGTGAGTCCCTTTGCTTTCAGAGAATCACAATACTCAGATGTCCTGCGGCACTGCCATACGATTGCATGATAGATTGGATCACCGGTGTTTTTATCCCAGACAATTGCGGTTTCACGCTGATTCGTAATACCAATTGCCGCAATATCGCGTGCCTCTGCTCCAATCATATTCATTGCTTCAACTGCTACACCAAGCATGCTTGCCCAGATTTCATCCGCATCATGCTCTACCCAGCCTGGCTTCGGAAAATACTGGTGAAATTCACGCTGTGCCACGCTGCACATTTCTCCTTTTTCGTTAAATAAGATACAACGATTGCTGGTTGTCCCCGCATCCAGCGCCATAATATATTTGTTCATATAAAAACCTCCCTTTTAAAAGTGTACTGGAATTACAAATTCCACACTTTATGATTGGTTGAAGAGACGGCTGTCGCTCCGGCAGTGAGGGCTCCCATCACGGATTCTTTGTCAGTGATCAGACCTCCGGCGATCACAGGCACTTTGATTTCAGCACACAGTCTATGTATAACTTTTGGCATTGCACCTGGAAGAACTTCAATGAAATCAGGATGTACACTGTGCTGCTGTGAAAGAATATTCTCGTATGCCATCGAATCCAAAAGGAAATAACGAAGTACCGTATACATAGAAAGTTCTCTGGCCTTTCGGACCAATGCCGGCTTTGTCGTAATGATTCCATCAGCCTCTGTATTATTCTTTAGAAATTCAACAGCAATTTCTCTCGTACTTAATCCTCCGATCAGGTCAACATGGATCATCGCAATCTTACCCGCTTCTTTAACCTTTTGTACAATGTCGGCAATAGAACAGATATCTCCAAATAAAATAAACACCACATGTATATCTGAAAGGCTGCAACACTTCTCCAGATCTTCCATATTTTTCACTGCTGCTATGATTGGGTTTTCTTCTACTGCCTCCCAGAATATACGTTCCATCTTAAGTTCCTTCCCCACTGTTCTTTGCAAAAAAATGAGCACAAGTAAAACAGCGATCCACTGTTTCCAATATGCTCTCCTGTCTCGGCATGAATTATTTTTATCTGAAATAAATATACCACAGATAATCAAAAAACACAATAAAAAAGAGGTTAAATCTTTTTTATTGTGTTTTTACAAAATTATCATTCTGTTTATTATACCGTTATGTATTATTATAATTTTTAATACACAAACCTATTAAGGAAGTACCCTTAAATTACCCAAAAGTTGTCCGTACAAACAACCTTCCTGTATGTTTCAAATCTAAACCATTTATTGTGTACCTCAGAGCGTTTCTCTACCGTAACCTCTTTTGCTTCCGCAAGGAATTTTTCAAGATCCGCTCTGCTCTTCACAAGCAATGCCATTCCTCTCTCATCTACAACAGGAAGTCCCACATAACGATAGTCTTCAATCTTCTGAATATCTTCCACCTTGCCATCGCGGATCAAAACTGCTGCGCCATCCTCTACAGAAAGAATATCAAAATATTCTGGATATTTGAAGCTGTCCCCAACAGCCGGCACTTCGTCACCGACATGATAAGTCTTCTTATCAGAACCAGCTTTGGACATCATCGCATTTTCAAGATTAAAATAAAATTCTTCAAATACATAACCACCGACTTTGATGTCATCTTTCTGGAAATATGGTTTCTCTCCGTCATTTTCTACTGTTTCAAGCACACCACAGGCAGATGTCATATGGCTTACGCGGTCGATCAAAATCATCTCGCCAAGTGTCTTGTGTTTCTTAAACTCGTCAAGAACAATCTTCTCAGCCAGTTCGATCTCACACAGAGCAATCTCATTTTTCTCAATATGATCTGCTGAGATATGTTCACCTGTATTGACATCGATTTTATATTTAATGCTACGGATGAATCCAGGAATTCTCTTGGTTCCCAGTTTGACCAGATACTCTTTTCCAAGTGTCAGCTTACTGTCATCCATCCAGAGAAGTGTTGCAGTAAAGCTTTTTGCTACGGAGAGCCGGGCCTGGTCAGTGAGTACGCAGCCTCGGCTGACATCTACTTCTTTGTCAAGCTGGATCGTTACTGCCTGTCCTGTCACTGCTTCCTCTACGAAAGTACTTCCGTTCAAAAGAGATTTTACCGTTGCAGTCTCATTACTTGGAAGCGTGGTGATAGTCTGTCCGACTTTGATCTTACCACTTTCAATCTGTCCCTGAAAACCACGGAATTCGTGGTTAGGACGGCAGACTCTCTGAACCGGCATGTAGAATCCTGCTTCGCTCTCTGTCTCTGTCACATCGACTGTTTCCAGATGATCCAAAAGTGTTTTGCCTGTATACCAAGGCATGTTCTCAGATTTTACAGTTACATTGTCTCCTTCTGTCGCACTGACCGGAATGATCACAACATCCTGAAGTCCAAGATTTTCTGAAAGTTCATTGATGTCTTTTACAATCTCATTGAATCTTTCTTCGCTGTAGCCTACAAGGTCCATCTTGTTGACTGCAAATACAAAGTGATGGATTCCCATCAGGGCACAGATACGGCTGTGGCGTCTTGTCTGTACCAGAACACCCTGTTTTGCATCGACAAGGATGATTGCAAGCTGTGCAAAAGAAGCACCAACTGCCATGTTTCTTGTATATTCTTCATGTCCCGGTGTATCTGCAACGATGAAGCTTCTCTTATCTGTTGTAAAATAACGATAGGCAACATCAATGGTGATACCCTGTTCTCTCTCTGCCATCAGACCATCCAGAAGAAGTGAATAGTCGATCGCACCGCCTCTGGATCCTACCTTACTGTCAAGGATCAGGGCTTTTTCCTGGTCTGCATAAAGCAGCTTAGAATCGTAAAGTATATGTCCGATCAGTGTAGATTTTCCATCATCCACACTTCCGCAGGTAATAAATTTCAGTAAACCACTCATCTAGAAGTACCCCTCTCTCTTTCTCTTTTCCATGCTGGCTGCACCGCCGTCAGAATCAATGATTCGGCTGGTTCTCTCAGATTCAACAGAACTTAATGTCTCATCGATGATCGCATCAAGAGTATCTGCATCAGAAAGGATACCGCCGGTCAGTGGATAACAGCCCAGGGTACGGAAACGGACTTTTTTCATTTCCGGTTTCTCGCCAGGTTTGAGACGCATACGGTCATCATCCACCATAATGATGTTTCCGTCACGATATACTACCGGACGCTCTTTTGCAAAGTAAAGAGGCACGATCGGAATATTTTCTCTTTTTATGTACTGCCAGATATCTTTCTCTGTCCAGTTGGAGATTGGGAAAACACGGATACTCTCGCCTTTGTTGATCTCTGTATTGTAAAGTTTCCACATCTCCGGTCTCTGGTTCTTCGGATCCCAGGCGTGGTTTTCATTACGGAAAGAAAAGATCCTCTCTTTGGCACGGCTCTTTTCCTCATCACGACGGCCGCCTCCGAATGCTGCGGTAAATCCGTATTTGTTGAGGGCCTGCTTCAGAGCCTGTGTTTTCATGATATCAGTATAAGCGGATCCGTTGTCAAATGGGTTGATTCCCTGCTTCACACCGTCCTCATTGATATATTCCAGCATTTCGATTCCAAGATCTTTTGCTGTCTTGTCACGAAACTCGATCATTTCCTTGAATTTCCAGGTTGTATTTACATGTAAAAACGGGAAAGGTGGTTTTTCTGGATAAAAGGCTTTCAGTGCGAGATGAAGCATCACTGAGCTGTCTTTTCCAATGGAATAAAGCATCACAGGTTTTTCGCATTCTGCTGCCACTTCCCGGATAATATATATTGCTTCTGCTTCCAGTTCATCTAAATGTGATAATCCGCTCATAGTTCTACTCCTGTACTAATATTTATTGGAATTTCGCCGGTCAACGCTGATGACCAGTTCACTGCCGTCAGATCTGGTGATGTTCCAGTTGATGAGATCACCTTTCTGGGTAACATTCATGGTTCCACCCATACCACCGATATCTGCGCCAAGATAAAATTCAATGGCTCCTGCCTTACATTCTTTTACGCAGGAAACGCAGCCCCAGCAGTTTTTCGGGTATTTCATGACTGCTTTTCTGTCTATGATCTGAATCAGGGTACCAGGACATACTTCCTGGCATTTACCGCAGCCGACACATCGCTCTTCACGAATTCGTATGCTCATAAGTATCCCCCTTTACCAGATCCCGGAACAGAATACGGATCTTTCCGTCTTCCATTCTGGAATTTACATATTTTTCAAACTTCTGGTCTGTTTCCGGATGATCTAGATTCTCATTGAAAGAATGCCATCTGGTTTCTTTTCTATTCTTAAGATGCTCGATCAGCACCTGACAGACAAGAAGTCTTTCTTTTAATTCGTATGCAAAAAGAAGTTCATGCATATCTTCTGCACCGACCTGATCTGCCAGTTCACTTAATCTTGTAATTTTTTCTTCTGCAAGATTTAACTGTTTCTCATTGAACTGATAGTTGCTGGCGATTCCACCTGCATATTCGTCCATGACTTTCTGCATGGCTTCTTCCAGTTCGTCGATGGTAAACAGACCGTTTTCTCCATTGCGGATCTTTTCGTAGTCAGCAAGGATCATCTGTGCCTGTTTTTCGATTTCGGATGTTTCTTCACTGTGATCGTCTTTTAACTGTTCGATGATTGCGAGAGAGGCGATCTTGCCCTCTGCCAGAGCACCGGTTACATATTTCTGAGGACATCCGCCTGCCACATCACCGGCTGCATAAAGTCCGTGGATGGTAGTCTCTCTTCTGGTATCTACCCAGAATCCACTGGCTGTATGACCACCTACAATGTACGGTTCTGTTCCCTGAATCTCTACGTCCTGTTCGCTCGGCATCTTGCCGCTCTCGATCCATTTGAGGGTCTGGCTCGGTGCCATGTTCAGGTATGCTTTGAGAAGATCCTGATCCTGTTCGGATGTGATACCGGAAGTCTTAAGGTAACACGGGCCATGACCAAGCTGGTTTTCTTTGACGGTTCCATACACACGCTGGCTGGTAGTCAGACCATAAATATGCTCGTAGACTTCGCCTTTGGAGTTGACCTGCTTTGCCTGCACGCCCTGTGCGATGGTTCCTGTCGGAGCAATCGTATCTTTACAGCGAAGTGCGATAAAACGCATCTCAAAGGTTGTCATCTCGGCACCGGAACGGATTCCCATTGCGTATCCGGCTCCTGTATTGAATGGAGGATACCACATCTTATGCCTGGAAAATCCCGGATTGTTTGGTTTGTAGAGACCGGCAGCTCCGCCTGTTGCGATCAGAACAGCTTTCGCATGGATCACATAGGCAGTTTCTTCCATGATGGAAAAACCGACAGCTCCGTAGACTCTTCCATTTTCCGTAAGAAGGTCTGTGATGTTTACGTAGTTGAGAACATCTACGTTTTCACTTTTATATACGGCATCCGCAAGAAGTGGTTTGAAGTTTTCGCCATTGATCTTAATGTTACGGTTTCCTCTCGCCACATAGTCTCCGTTTTCATCTTTAAGGATCACGAGACCAAGTTTTTCCATATCTGCCGTTACTTCGTTAAATTCTTCTGCGGCTGTCAGAAGGAGGTCGTTTCTGACGATTCCTGCCGCATCTTTAGTTGCGTAATCTACGTAGTCCTGTGGTCGGTGGCCTTTTACAATATAGGCGTTGATCGCGTTGACACCTGCTGCAAGACAGCCGCTTCGTTTGATATTTGCCTTTTCTGCAACAAGAATGTTAAGTCCAGAGTTTCTGCTGATTGTGAGTGCGGCATAACAGCCTGCAGTTCCGCCGCCTATGATCAGGACATCTGTATGTAAGTGTTTTACCTGTAAGGGTTTGCTCATGGTTTTTTCTTCCTTACTTTATTCTGTGATCTCGATCTCGTGGATCGTGACATTTTTTTCTTTGTCGATTCCGAATGCTTTGAGTACCGGATTTCCTTCTTCCATAAGGGAGAGGATAAGGTATTCAATGGTCGGGTCAAATGCCAGGCGTTTGTCTTCTTCGGATGGGCGGGATGGGGATTCCGGATGGGAATGGAAGTTTCCGATGATCTTGTATCCGTTTGCTCTGGCATCTTTGAGGGCTGCAAGCTGCTCTTTGGGATCCATGGAAAAATGTTCTCTGCTGGCATCCACATTTGTGAGGAGATAGACCTTCGTGACGGTGATCTCTTCGTCTTCTTCTGTTCCTGCAAGGAGGCCGCAGGATTCATTTGGAAGGCCGGCGGTGCAATGCGTCAGGATGGTATTATAGTGTGATTTTTTTAAATATAATTTCATAAGGTGGCTCCTCGATATTCTTCTCTGACGTGTGTGAATAAACAGTTCAAACGGGGACACGCTCTCGCTGACTTCGACTGACAACGGTACTAAGTGACCACAATACGGTCACTAAGTGCCGGCCGTCTCAGATCATCCCCTTATGAATCTGTTTATTCATACACTGTGCATTGAAAATATGTTCGTCGTAAAGGGTCGCGTGGACTACTAGAGCGTGTCTGAAAAACATTTTAAATTGTTTATTTTAACCAAATTAATATTGAGGCGATACAAATAAATCCCAAGTAGGTTGCAGCTAATTTGTCATAACGTGTAGCGATTCGTCGGAATGTCTTTAATTTCAGAAAATACTTTTCTACTAAATGGCGTTCTTTGTATAACCACCAATCACA
>ENA-OQCO01000024-OQCO01000024.1-human-gut-metagenome-genome-assembly--contig:-NODE-24-length-74437-cov-3.493837_pt1 | contig 74437 bp, 71 predicted proteins | sample MGYA00242500_ERZ504582 | MGnify/ENA primary metagenome ERZ504582 (study PRJEB26092, sample SAMD00036346) | human gut metagenome | host: Homo sapiens | study: EMG produced TPA metagenomics assembly of... | reverse complement strand
ATATATTATAATAATTCATGAAAAGTATAAATATTGCACATTAGAAGATGAAAAATTTAGAAATGAAATTATCGACAAGATGTTTATGCCTGAAAAGCCTGCCGTTAGAAGTATTTCAAGATATCAAGCCTTACTTTTTGCTTTTATATTTAATATGGATGCAGAAACTGCCGAAACTATTATCTTGAAGAAAGCACTTATGCAGCAAGGCTTTAATATAAAGCATCCTATTGATGCTATGTGCTATATCGCTTTGAGCCAAAGTGCCAATAAATATTTGACTTTTTTAAGGCTTTTTGAATGTTTCAAAAAGCAAACTATCAATAAACCTGATGAAAAAGCGAAAAATTCACAAACCATATATAATAGCGACAGAATGATAATTGATGATTTGTCAACGGCAACAGATGAAAAGATTGGAAGTACTGTTGAAAGAGTAATTGAAAATTTATATTTCAATGTCGATTCGGCTGAAATTCAAAAACTTTTTGCTGAAAAATCTTCAGTTAAAGGTGTTGAACTTCTTGAGTTTTGTCTTAATAAAAACAATTCAAACCGAGTCGATTGCTTATCATCAAATAGTGTGTCATCTTATAAAATCTTCAAGAAAAATTTTGGTATTAAAGATTTTAATAATGAAGATGAACTTTGCGACCTGCTTGCACAGTACGATAACACATTGGAAGATATTGATGTTAAATTGGGTAAATTAAGGAGTTGCAGTTCTCAGGCAAAACATTTGCAAGAATATAATACCATAAGCAAGAGTTTATATAATGAATATGTTGCTATGAATGATAAAAAGGTTAGTGATTTATTAGCAAAAAAAGAAAATGTCTCCGAATTGCGTAGCATGATATCTGAGGAGGGTCTCGATAGACAAGATGAAACAAATCTTGAGAATATTGATTGGAGACTGAATGAAAAAATGAATATAACAAATTATTCTAATTCTAAAGCAAAAGGCCTTTTTGGTGAGCGGGTGCTTAATGCCGAAAGACTTAAAAAATCTGTGTAGAAAAATCAATCCCTGTTTCAAGAGATGATATTATTACATCCTCTTTTTATAATTTTTCGACTCATAAGACTCAATATAAAGACCTTACTTTTGAAGAACGATTTAAACAGTTCGAAGAACAAACAAATGATGAGTTATTAGATTGTGGATATATGCCGCTTTACTATCCTAATTTTTATGAATTTGTATTAGCTGCATTGGCTGCTACGCCAAGTCCTGATGAATTTTTCAAAAAGCTTGTTGCATCAATTCCAAAAGAAGATTAGGTGGTTTCTATGAAAATCGATGAAGAAAAATCGTTGGCTATAGGTACAGGAGTAATACTTAATAAAATTGACGGAGAATTTTATGAAGATAAAATTAAAGCGTATGCTTTAGTTGAAAATCTTATCAGCAACGGTGCAAGAGGTAATGTTTACAGAGTGAAATACATATCGGAAAATAATAATGTTAAAGACGCAATATTAAAAGAATTTTTTCCGAGTGAAAAATCGGACTATTTACAAAGAGTATATTTTGAAAAACAGGATAACAGTGGGTTTGAAAAAGTCACAATTTGGTATTATGGTGCATTTACTACTGGTCCCGTCGATGAAATCAATGATTCTTTTGACAGATTTGTAAACACTAATACTTCTGATTTTGAGTTTACCGACGAAACTCCCATAGGTGAAATAAAGAAATCACTTGCACCGTTTATTGTTCCAATTGAGCATGTTTCTGGTGACAAATTTGCCAATTATGAACATTTTGAAAAACTGGGTGTATTATTTCGTGGGTTTTATATTACCCAAGACAATTATGTGAATTCGCTTAAATATTATCTTGATAACGACAATTATTCAATTGATGATAAAAATGCGACGAACTTTTTGTCTCGTTTAGAAGTTTTTCGTTGTCTTGTTGAAACGGTAAGAGATTTCTATGTCGGCGGAAAAGGTTATGTTATTACGGATTTAAAACCTGATAATTTCGCTTACTCAAATAAAAAAGGCATAAATGAAAAGGAATTTGTTAAAAATGTATATCTGCTTGATATGGATGCTGCTGTAAAAGCAGATAATCTGAAAAAAGGAAATTTCGGATATACACCGGGCTATTGCAAAGATGCTGAAAATACAAGGAATTTTATAGATGCTCCCGAAAACGCATTGATATATTCTTGTGCTATTATTCTTTTAGAGATAATTTTTAAAAATAAATTTAATCAATATTATGAAAAAGAAATGAGCCTGGGTAAGGAAGTGTTAATCGTTTTTGACATAAACGATGAGAACAGATTTAATAATAATATTCTTGAAAATGCTTTCAATTCAATTGAATTTTTGAGTGGTGAAGAAAAAAAATATATCAAGAGAATACTACAAAATTGCGTTGATAGACGCTTTAAGCAAACCATGTACAAAAACTTGGACAAATTTATCAACGATATTGAAAGATTAATTCGAGTTATCAGTAACAATGGAGTTGACCCAATTATTATGCAAAAAAGAGCTAAAAATATCGCAACCGAATTTAAAAATGAGCTGAAAGACTTTGATGAAGGTTATTATGCGATTGCGTGGTTGTGGAGGATGAAACTGAATAATGTTAAAATAGGCTGTCTCGTTTTAGAGACAGCCTATGCTGTTGATTAGAAGATTTTGCTTTCGCATAATGATGATATTTTAACAAAATCGGTTGCTGTATTAAGCAGGTCGTTGTTATATAATGATTTGAATATTGCAGCTGATTTTGCTTGACAGTTTATACTTTTTTGCGGTGTGAAAATAATATCGGTAAATGCAGAGTATTTTATTATTTCTCCCGCAAGAATAGGATTTTCATTGAGAGCAGAAATATAAATATAATCATAAAAAGTAAAATCGTTTCCAAGCGGATAATCGATGCTTTCAAAGTGAAATCCTGTCAATTCGCCACTTGATTTTAATCTGCCGTCTGTTTTTGCCTCTTTAGGTGATTTCAGGTACAAATCTGTATATGGTCCACCGTTAGAAAACACCTTGCTGCCCTGATAAATACACTCAACCGGTATAGATTTATTTATTGATGGTACATATTTTAAAAGAGAAAACGCACTTAGCTTAGTACCTATTTCTTCCGTTGATTTACTGGAGATTTCTAATATTCCGTAGTCCGGATGATTACTTAAAAACGCTGTGTGAATTGCATTGATGTTTTTCTGTGATTGGCATTTTGCAAAGCCGCCATTCCATTTGAATTCAATATTTACCATTTTGAAATAAGGCGGTTTAGAACTTTCTATAAATACAGGCCTTATTGCCATAAATAATCACTCCTTTTCTTTAATTTAATTCTAACACCGAAATAGGAGCGGTAATTATTGTTGGTGAAATTCCGCTTTGTGAAGCTAATGGTATAAAAAAGCATCCTGCGAAGAATTTCCTCGCAGGATACTTAGATTACGCAACATTAGTACGAGTATTTTTCCCAAATAGGACAATGGCGGTAGCTTTCGCCGTCTTTACAGACATGCTCTACATGAGCATCACCCCAGTCCCATCTCTTCTCGCATAAGTCGCAACGATAGCAATTATAATCACCGCCATCATATTGAATGTGCAAACAAGACATAAATCATTTCCTCCTTTCTTTGATAAATTTGTCAGACAAACTTAACTGTCTACAATCATATATTACAATGTTTCTAATAGTTAATATTGTTTTTGGTGAAATTCTTAGTCCGGAATTTCGCCTTTGTTTAATGATTCAAGAATATCTTTTATCATATTCCATTTTTCATCATTTTCAATTACTCTTAAGCGAGGCTCGTCTTCATCGGTGACATGAAAAACATTGTCTTCAGTATTCATCGTTTTTTACCTCCTCGTATTCTTTTATATTAACTACATCAAACAGCAATGCTCTAAACTTTTTGGTTCTCCCGCGCATTGGAACTTTAAGATAATCATCTGTATGCCAATGTCCGAAAAACCAGCACTTAAAATCGACATCATACATAAGATAATCGAAGAAGCCGGTTAGTTCACCGTCGTGAGGATCAGGAATGTGATGCAAGTACATTTTAATTATTTCGGATGGGCAAGTATGTGTAATGATATAATCAACCTTATAATCGGCATTTTTAATTGCTTGAATACCACGCTTGTATTCCTCGTCATTAGGAATTTCGCCACTCCACCAAGAAATGCCCTCTTGCCTCATATATTTATCAATAGAATATGCACCGCCGAAAGTAAAGAATGTTTTTCCCTCAATGGTGTATATCCTACCTCTTTCAAGATGATAAATGTTTTCTCTGATTTTGTGCACGGTGCTGCCGTATTTTTCAACTTCGGGGAACTTTGACAGTCTATCGTGATTTTCGTGATTGCCGTCAACAAACAGAATTGTATATGGCTTGTGCGATAATCTGTCAAGCTCATCATTATCTTGATTAAATCCAACAAGGTTACTCTCATCAAACCAAACAAAGCCAAAATCTCCGCAAATAATGAGGGTGTCATTTTCGGTAAGTTTGGTATCGAGTGCACCAACATCAAAAAATCTGTTTATGTCTCCATGCGTGTCACCTGTAATGTAAATCATAACAGCCTCCTGAATAAGTTACTTTTTGAATTCGCATCCCCAATATTTAGCTACTTGTGGACCAACCAGATTTACTGCAAATGTTTTACAGTATTTGCAATTGCCGGGAGATTTGCAAAAGTTTAAATCAGAATATCCGATCATCTTTTTTGTGACGGGGCACACATACATTTCATAAATGTCATCATATTCGCAACATGAATGTTCGTATAATTCTTCTTCCTTTATTACAAATAAACCTTTATCATAATACTGATCCTTTAATTTATTTAAAGCATTCTTATTGTGATTTGTAAGCGTTTTTGTTCTGGCGTCATCAAGAAAAATCGGTAAAAATACAGCAACAGGAAGATTTATAAGACCAAGCAAAACTATCGGGAACGAATCAGAAAAATTCAAAAATTTAAGTAAGTCATTTTCATATAAAACAAAGATACTGAAGTATCCAAGTATCATAAAAAGTGGAAAAAAAGCAATTACTGTTAAAATATGATACGTTATAGGCTTGTTTTTCATAATCTCTTTTTCTTTAGTTTCGTATTCCTTTCTCAAGGGATTATTCAAATAGTTTTGTACATATTTTATTCTGTCAGATTGTTTCATAATTTACATCTCCTTTAGTTAATATATCAACTATACTTTATGGTCCGACCTTCGCCGTACATTGTTTTCACGCATTGATCTTCAGCAAGTAAGGAGATAAGTTTGAGCTTCGGGGATCTACCCCTAACTACTTACCCCAGTTTTAAAAACCACATCTTACACAGGATAGGTTCCCTGCAAATGTCACCGACCATTCAATTAGGTAAAAGTTCATTTATTGCCATTCGGCTACCATTACCGGAGTCTTCCGTTATATCCGATTTCTCGAAGTCAAGGCAAAGTGCATTGATGGCTTTACCTGAGTAATCATCGGCTGCCACGCCGATAAGCTTTCAGGTTTATTCTCGCACTGCGAGCGTGTATTATTGCGCCCGGAAGTTCCGTGCTTTTCAATACGATCAACTTTGCGCCACAGGTTTACTGTTGAGGATTTTCTTCTTCTTAATCATTATCGCTAATGATTAACAGCCTTTTTGCAAAAGTATCCTTATGCACATTAACTGAGTACTACCCTGTGCCTCGGAGCGGTGGAGCCGCCTTTTTAACCGAGTTGACCATAAAGCATAATTCATATATTAACTTTTCAATGTCCTGTTTTCATTTTCATTATATCATTCATTATGAATGATATTTTGTTTTTGGTTAAAAAGAAATTTGTATTTAAATTTCCTTTGCAAGTATATTATAACTTGCGTTTATGTGATATATTTTTCTGGTGAGACATTTTCAAGTGATTAAAAATTCTTTCACTTGCTGTCTCTATGGTTATTATATATCATATATTTTAGCGTTTGGTTTTCTTGGTGAAGCAACGAGTGAACTTTAAAATTGTTTTTCATTTGTTGTTTCTATAGCTATTATATATCAAATAATTAAGTGTTTTGATTTTTTGGTGAAAACACGGATATTGTAATTCTAATTGTGTAATGATAAAATAATATTGATGATTTAAGGAGATGAGAAAATGGGCTTTGATTTGCTTGAACATGTGAAAAAATCAAATTATGAAAATACGGCGCTTATTGCACCGGCAGGATATGGGAAAACTCAAATTCTTTTAAAATGCTTTGAAGCATTAAAGAGTGAGAACGGTGTTGTGCCGTGCTATATTGATGCGGCTGCGTTAAATACCAAAGATTTATATACTGAATTGCAGAAATATTTTTTCAAGGACGAAAAAAGTTATTTGGGTTCAATTGAGCTCTTTAAGCGTTTTTATATATGGTTTCAGCTCAATCTGAAATTAAGTATAAGAGTTTTTAAGAGGCAATATTGGATTTCATGAATACAGTTGTGGTATGCATTATACATTAGTAAATGTGGATAAGCATTGTAAATACGATTGTTATTACTATATGAAATTATATGATATATTCAAATCAAATAAGCAAAACGAAACAGAAAAACCTATCATCCCAATTTATGATTTGAATTTATATAAGTCTAATATTACTGATGTTTTAGGTATATCGGCAGGTGTTGATGATATACTTGAAAAGCAAACACAAATTTATACTAAGTACCTAACATTTAATGATTAAGTGAAGCCCTCGGCGGTTATCTGCCGAGGGCTTCACTTTAGTAATATTCGTTATTTATTTTGGCTATTTCTTTATCTATTTTGTGAGAGAGCACAATTAAGTTGTTATGCGCATTTTTTGCAAGCTGTGCCTTGTCGTCGGTGCTTTGAGCAGAATTGTTTGTAATCTCTTTTGCTGCACCTTGAGTGTAAATGTAATATTTATCGGTTTCAGGGTCTGTGAAATAGTAAATTAAGTTTTTGTTTTCATCCATTTCCGCATAAAAACAATAGCAATCTATTTCTTCATTTTCTGCTTCAAGTGTTTGTGATTTGAAAAACATCAAGGCGGATATGCTGCTTATTTTTGACAATTCATACATAAATACTATGACAAAAATTATTTGAGGTAACAGCATTAAAAACGGAATAATATTTTGGCTATTCAAAATCACAACAACGCTTAAAATCAGATACATACTTCCGAAAATATATATCGGCACTTTTGAACATTCGTGATATTCTGTAAGAAGTAAAAACAGATAAAATCCTGCCAACAGTATCGGTAGTGCTATTGCATTTATGTTATTTACTGAAACAAATGCATTTAGTATTGCTTCAAAACAAAAGTTGAAAAAAGCGTGTGCTAATGAGAAAAGCGCTTGTAATAAAAGAATAACTAAGGTGTATCTTTTTGTATCAAGTGTCGACTTGAACATTTTCGCTTTAATCTTCGCAGGCAAAATCGCAGTGAAAAATAAAATTATATTTAAAGCAGAAATTACTACGTCTATAGATAATAATGTCGTGTATTCTTTTGACATAAAAGAGTAGTCTATGTTCGCAAATAAGATTATATAAGAAACTATGCTTACAAGAAAGCACCCAAATGTCGCTATATATTTTGATTTACTGATTTTTTGTGTATTCTTCATTTTTAATTTCCTCCAAGTGTTCATAAGCTTTTTGTTCTTCATAGTATAATGTCCACATATGCACAAAAAGCTGAAGCGAACAAATCGGCATTAACATAATGAAACTGTCGGCACCCTTGAAACATGCCAAATACATCAATATTGCGGATTCAATAAGACAAGCCGGGATAGTGTATTTTTCATAATCTATTTTACTTGATGTTAACCTGCTGATAATGGAGATTGTAAAGCATACGAATAAAATGCCATAGAATACAGCGTGCAATACTGAAATTGTAATATCATTTATGCTATATGAGAGTAACGGTTTAATTCCGAGCCTTACAAAAAGATAAAGTGATGTAAGTACAGGAATTATTTTTGCAATAAAATTATTTTCTTCATTAAAAATGATGCTATAAAGCAAGGCGAAACCCATAATACAAACGGCTAATGTTTCATTAACAAACTGAACATCATCAATGATAAATCCATTAAAAATTAAAAGTCCCATTGCCGCAATGGTGCTGATGAGAGCACCTATAACGGTTTCTATTTTTGTTTTTCTGCTTTTCATTTAATTTTCCTCCTTGAAATATTCATTGTAGTATTTATCAATTACTGTTTTTGCAATTTCTAATTCAGTTTCTGTTTTAAGCTCTTCCAGATAAGTAATATCGTTAGTGCTTTTTACTATTCCGGCATAAACATTGAGTTTTTCGCCATTTTCAAAACCGTAAAGCAGATAATCGTTGTCCATAAAGCGATATATGGCTAATACCTTGCATTCAACCTCATCGCCATAAAATGAAATATTTATATATTCATTTTCGTAAGTTTGCACTGTTGGTGTAGTTGTGCTATTCATTTTTATTAACCTCCATATATTTAAAACTTTTAATGATTCCGTTTGAAGAAATCTTAATTGCTTTCTCTATGCTTTCGCACAACATATTCTCGGCAATGTTTTTACTAAGAGAATTAGTAAAAAACAAATATGCTGTATTTCCGTCAAATTTAACCGTAATTGGTTTGATCCAAAGATTAAATGCCGTTTTGTTATTAGCATTTTCTAAAATTTCAAGGGCATTTTTCCATATTTCATTATTATCATTCATATACAACCTCCAGTTTTAAGTTTGCCGTCAATTTATCAGTAAGTACAAAACCCCTAAAAAGCACAGTGCTTTTATTAGCACACTCAAAAGTGTAATGTTTATTTTACAAATCACATCAACAATTAAGTTGACAATGAGAAAAATAACAAGCATTATTAAAATTTTTGCAATCATAAGGCATAACCTCACTTTCTATTTCAATAATACAATGAATTTTGATTGTCATAGATTTTTTGGTGAAAAGAAAAACAGCACCAATGCTCAATTAAGCATCAGTGCTGTTTTGCAAGACTTGTATTTATTTCAATACAAAACAATATTTGAATTTTCTTTTGCAAGGTTTTGCATTTTTTCCGTATAGCCGTTAATGCAAAAGAATACAAAGTACTCATTCCTGTTTTGCTTATTCCAATTTACTTTTTTTGCTTTTTCAAGCAAATCATAATACACATTAACATCAAGCGGTTTTTTGGTATATTTGCATTCGCCGAAGATGATGTTGTTTGAATTATCTGTTGCGACAATATCAATTTCTGTATCTTTTCTGTCCCACCACTTGCCGATTTTTGTGGGAGTGAAACCGAAAGCGTTTTTGATAATCAACTCAGGAAGATATTGATTTTTGCAAATGTCCTCATACACATAGGCAACATGATTTTTTATAAATCCCTCTTTGATTTTATCAAGAACAAAATCTATGTGCTCGCTTTCAATGTATGATTTATAAGGGTATACAAACTTAAACCAAAATCTTATATAGTTATCCTTGATTTTATAAAGCCCCATTTTGCTTTTTTCGGGCTTATCTTCCGTTATTGGAACAACCCTTTCTATAATATCAAGGTCAATTAAAACTTTTAAGTATTTTGGCAGATTCGTTGCCTTTATTTCTAACGCATTTGATATATCGCTTAACTGTTCGCAGCCACAGGCTATTGTTTTGATGATTGAATAATAACTTCCGACCTCTTGAACTTCATTTTTTAATAAAAATTCAGGCTCCTCATATAAGTAACTTTGAGAATTCAAAATAGAATTTTTAATGGCAGTATAGATGTCGTCGCTGCTCTCAAACATTTCTATATATTTTGGAACTCCGCCGGTGACGGAATACGCTTCGATTAAAAACTTTTCATCCGTGCTGTCAATAAATTCTTTGTAATACTTAAACGGAATTTGCTTTAATCTGATTTGCTTTGTTCTTCTTCCGTAAAGCGGACTGTCGTATGACAGGGTTTGGCTGTACATCATATTTATCAACGAACCGCATAATACAAGCATAACATTATTATTTTTAAGCTTCGTGTCCCATATTTTTTGCAGCACAGAGATAAAACTCGGATTCGATTTGCCTATATATTGAAACTCGTCAATGATTATGAGTTTTTTATCGTCTGTATTATAATCTATTATAAAATCAAACAATTCTTCCCACGAAAGGCTTGCTTTTTTAACAAGCGGATTTGATGTGTATTCGCTTACAATTGATGAAAATGCTTCTCTGTTCATCTTTTCAGACTCTTCTGTTGCAAGAAATCTGATACATTTTTTATCTCTTGAAAACTCATTTAAGAGTTCTGTTTTTCCGATTCTTCTTCTGCCGTAAAGTACAACGAAGGAAGATGAATTGCTGTTATATTCATTTTCAAGCGTTTCAAGTTCTTGAAATCTGTCAACAAATTTTTTCATTATATCCGACCTCCCAAGATAGTATTTGTATCTCTGTATATAATTATACCACAAAGTATAATTATTTCAAGTATAATCATAAAAGCGCTGAAGATTTTGCTTTCTTCAACGCTTTTTCTAATGGGTATGTAGACCTTTTTTCGTTAATTTTATGTTTTTAATGTGTTTGACCGCCCACTATACATATTTTTCGAGTCTTGAAAGTGGCTTAAATAGGGCGTTTTGAAAAATTTTAATGCAAAAAAACACCAACCTCAGAAGCAGCTTCCATCTTAAAACGGTTCAGGGCTTCCTTAGCCTCGGGCACAACACTCTTGTTGCTTGCCATTGCGAATACACTCCTTTTTCGTAAACTTGCGTTTGCACCAATAGTGTATGTGTCGCAAAGACAAATAAAACTGAAAAATTTTTACAGTTGGCTGGCAACGAAGCGTTTCGTTTTGCCATCTGTTTTTTCATTTTTGTACAAATGACGCAGTCGCGCATTCGCCGGGAAGCATTTGTTGTAATCCCCCCGGAGAGCGGCCGGAAGGGATAACCCACCGCGTTCTCGCTTAAATGCACGCGGCGCTACGGCAAGTGCACGGTGCTAAAGTTGATGATGCGCTTATGAAATGCACGCGGCGGAGTCCAAAGACTCCGCCGCCATATTGTATGCATTCTTTTTTCCGTTTATCTGATTACTGCACTTCCTGCACGGTGGTCTCCGGCTTCGTTGTGCTTTCCGGCTCCGTGGTGGTCTGTTCGGCGCCGTACACCTGAAGCACCACCTCGCTGCCCACGGCAGCAGTGCTTTTGGCGTCCGGGGTCATACCGTACACACTCTTCACGGTGCCCTCTTTATAGCTGCCGTCGTTATAGACAGTCACTGTGGTCACCTTAAAGCCTTTTGCCTCCAACTGCTTCTTGGCCTCTGCCACATCCAGACCGCCTACATCCGGCACTTCCTCTGTCTGAATCCCCTTGCTCACCGTCAACACAATCTGCGTGCCCTGAGCCACACTCTCGCCCTTCTTCACGCTTTGCGCGATGATCACGCCTTCCGCTGCTTTGTCTGAATACTGGGCGTCATAGGTGATGGAAAACTGCTTGTTCCAAGCGCCGTTGTTCTTAATGTCACTCTGGGTGTACCCGGCAGACACAAAGTCCGGCACAGTATAATTTACAGAGGAGACAGTCTGCGTGGTGTTCTCTCTGCCATCCACCAGGCCGGAAAACTTTACCACATAAATACCCGCTGCCACGGCAGCCACAATCAGCACCACTAAAATAATAATGACAGCCTTATTTTTGCCGCCCTTGGGCTTCTCTGTCGGAGGGGCGCTGTGGCGCACATCCGGCTGAGGTGCAGGTTGAGGCTTTGGCTCCGGCTGGGGCGGCTGGGCTGCTTCCGCTGCTTGCGCCACCACCGAGGGCGCCGCATTGAGCAACTCCCGCAGACGTGCTGCGCTCTGTGCCCGGTTCTCCGGGTAGATCTGCAACCCGGCGCCAAGGGCACGAATCACATGGGTGGGAATACTCTCTGCGATCTTGTTGGGAATCATCAGCTTGTCATTGGTCTCTCTGGACGGAGCATCCGGCGGATTGCTACCCACCAATGCCCGATAAATACAAGCGGAAAAGGCATAAATATCCGTAGCCGGGCACATTTTGCGGTCATTGTCGTACTGCTCAATGGCGGTATAGCCCTCGTTCAAATTAAATTCCAGATCCGACTGCACCGTATTGCACTGGGCGATACAAAAGCCCTTGAGGCGCACCTTACCGTCCGGGCACAGCAGCAGATTGTCCGGCGTAATGGAGCCGTGGATCACGCCCCGATCATGGAGTGCCTCCAGGGTGGTGAGCACCGGCATAAACATAATGCGCGCCTGCTCCCAAGAAATGTAGCCTCCGGGGTGCGCAGCAAAAATTCCCGCAAGGGCACGCCGTCCACCGGCTGAGACACGGCATACACCGTCTCGTTGGCAGGAAACACATCATACACCGGCAGTGCCGCAGCCAGGGTACGCAGCTGCATCATGGTCTGCCACAAAGTGGTAAAAGACCGCTTATAGCCGTCAAAATTCTTACGAAAACGCTCCCGCACATGCACATCCCGGTTGCCTCCAACCGATTGGCAATGCCCTTGGGCAGGAACTCCCGCACCACACAAGGCGCCTGCAAGGTACGATCATAGGCGGCATACACCGCAGCGTCGCTCTCCCAAGCCTGCACATGGCCCAGCACATACCGGTCCTGAAGCACCGTGCGCAGGGGCAGAAAGCTGGTGTCGTTCTCCTGATCGTTATCAAACCCGCAGCCGGGGCAAACGCTGCCTGCGGTCAGGGGCGCAAAACAATTCATACACAGTCGATCTGTATTTTCCAAAAAAGATCCCTCCAAATCAAGACCTTATACTATAGCAGTTTTATAATAACAGCCGGTTGATTTTTTGTCAACCGCACTTTCGTAAACAATCGGTAAACATCCCCTACCCCGCCGGTTGAAACTGCGCATCTTTTCGTGTATAATGAGGGGTACAGAACAAATGAACCGAAGGAGTTTTTGAATATGAATTTTAAGCAGTTGCCAAACGGCATGAGCGAGGGCTTTGCCCTGCTGAAAAAATGCGATGTAAAAAAGACCAAAAACGGCGCCGCCTACTTAGATCTTGTGCTGGGAGACAAAAGCGATGAGTTGCCTGCCAAGCTGTGGGACTATACGGACAACGGCCTGTTTGCCCCGGATATGGTGGTCAAGGTGCGGGGCACTGTGGAGCAGTATAACGGTCGGGATCAATTCCGCATTTCTCAGATCCGCCCGGCAGCGGACAGCGACAACTACAACCTGTCCGATCTGGTGCCCGCCAGCGAGGTGGGCGGCGCCCAGATCTATGATATGCTGATGCGCCGGGTAAATGCCTTTCAGGACGCGGATTTTAAGGCCATTGTGTCCGGCATTATGGAGGACCATAAGGAGGCACTGGTGCGCTATCCTGCCGCTCTGCGGCTGCATCACGCCATAGTGGGCGGGTTGATGCTGCACACCGTGTCCATCGTGCGTCTGGCCGAATCCCTGTGCCAGATTTACCCCAATGTGGATAAAGAACTGCTGCTCTCCGGCGCCATTCTCCACGATGTGGCCAAGACATGGGAACTGGAGGCCAACAACCTGGGGTTGGTCAAGGGCTATACCACCGAAGGTGAACTGATCGGTCACTTGGTCAAGGGCGCTATGTATATTGATGAAAAGGCACGCGACCTGGGCGTGGCACCGGAAAAGGCGGCACTGCTGGAACACATGCTATTGTCCCACCACGGTCAGCCGGAGTACGGCTCCCCTGTGCGGCCCATGTTCCTGGAGGCGGAAATTCTCTCTCAGCTGGACGCACTGGACGCCACAATTTTTGAAATTCACGCTGCCACCTCCAAGGTGGAACCGGGCAAATTTACCGACCGGCAGTGGGCGCTGGACAATCGCAAGCTGTTTAACCACGGCCGCACCACCACCGAGCACAAGGTTAACTTAGGAGAATAACGCAATGGAAGTAACGCAAGAAAATGGACGGAGATCACCGTCACCGTGGATACAAAAGACATTGAGACCGCCGGAAATATTGCCAATATGGTGGTGCCTTACGGCATTTATATTGAGGATTACTCCGCTCTGGAAGAGGAGACCATGGAGATCGCCCATATTGATCTGATTGAGGCGTCTCTGCTGCAAAAGGACCGCACCAAGGGCATTATCCACATTTATATCAGCCCGGAGGAGAACCCGGCAGAAGCCGTTTCTTTCTTAGAGGAGCGGCTGCAAAGCGCCGGTATCGCCTACACCCTGGGCACGGACCTGTGCGCCATGGAGGACTGGGTAAACAACTGGAAAAAATATTTTCACCCTATGCCGGTAGGCGACAAGCTGCTGATCCGCCCCACCTGGGAGGACGCAGACCCCACAGACGGCCGCAAGGTGCTGCACATTGAGCCGGGCCTGGCCTTTGGCACCGGGTCGCACCCCACCACCCGCCTGTGTCTGGAAACGCTGGAAAAGGTGGTCACCCCCGGTGCTACGGTACTGGACATCGGCTGCGGGAGTGGTATTCTTTCCATTGCCGCTCTATTGCTGGGTGCGCAAACTGCCTTTGGCGTAGATATTGACAAACTGGCGGTAAAAACCGCCAACGCAAACGCATTGGAAAACGGATTTGGCCCGGATCGGTTCACGGCCGTGGAGGGCAATTTGTCCGACAAAGTCAACGGGCAGTACGATATTATTGTAGCCAATATTGTGGCAGACATTATTATGCAGTTCAATCCCCAGGTGGCGCAGTTCTTAAAGCCCGGCGGCACCTACATTACCGGCGGTATTATCGATGTGCGGGAGGACGAGGTGCTGGCCTCTTTCGCCGCCAACGGCTTTACCGTGCAGCAGCGATTTGAAGATAAAGGCTGGCTGGTATTTGTATTAAAGCACGCATAAGTCCGGCCTCCACTGACCGAAAAAGCAGCGATCGGCAGTTGCAGACCCTACCGACGCTCTACGCTGTCCGATTACATCACACACAAAAACGCCCTGTACAAGCTGTACAGGGCGTTTGCGTTGCCGTTTTTTATTTTGCCTTCGTGGCGATCTCCTCGGTAATGCGGGCGATAAAGTCCTCAAGACTGGAGGCACCCTCGTCGCCGTCCTTTCTGGAACGAACAGACACGGTGCCGGCCTCAATATCCTTGTCGCCGGCCACCAGCATATAGGGCACCTTCTCCATCTGCGCAGAGCGGATCTTAAAGCCGATCTTCTCGCTGCGGTCATCCACCTCACAGCGAATACCGGCAGCCTCCAGCTTTGCCTTCACGGTGTTCAAATAGTCAATATGACGGTCCGCGATGGGCAGCAGCTTCACCTGCACCGGCGCCAGCCAGGTGGGGAACGCACCGGCAAAGTGCTCGGTCAAAATACCGATAAACCGCTCAATGCTGCCGAATACCACACGGTGGATCATAATGGGACGGTGCTTCTCGCCGTCCGCGCCCACATATTCCAACTCAAACCGCTCCGGCAGCTGGAAGTCCAGCTGAATGGTGCCGCACTGCCAGGTACGACCCAAGCAATCGGTCAGGTGGAAGTCCAGCTTGGGGCCGTAGAATGCGCCGTCGCCCTCGTTGACCTCAAAGTCATAGCCAAGCTCAGTAATGGCGTCCCGCAGGGCCTGGGTAGCAATATCCCAGTCCTCCTTGGCGCCCATAGAGTCCTCCGGCTGGGTGGACAGTTCAATGTGATACTTAAAGCCAAAGGTGCTGTACACACTGTCGATCAGCTGTACCACGCCCTTGATTTCGTCCTTGATCTGCTCCCGGGTCATAAAGATGTGGGCATCGTCCTGGGTAAAGCAACGCACCCGCATCAACCCATGCAGTGCGCCGGACAGCTCATGCCGGTGCACAATGCCCAGCTCGCCCATACGCAGCGGCAGATCCTTGTAGGAGTGCATTTTGTTCTTATACACCAAAATACCGCCGGGGCAGTTCATAGGCTTAATGGCAAAGTCCTGATCGTCAATAACGGTGGTGTACATATTCTCTTTATAGTGGTCCCAGTGACCGCTGCGCTCCCACAGCTTGCGGCTGAGGATAATGGGAGTAGAGATCTCCTGATACCCGGCAGCCGTGTGGATCTGGCGCCAGTAGTCGATCAACTGGTTCTTGAGGATCATACCCTTGGGCAGGAAGAACGGGAACCCGGGACCTTCCTCCATAATGGTAAACAGCTCCAGCTCCTTGCCCAGCTTGCGGTGATCCCGCTTCTTGGCCTCCTCCAGCATTTGCAGGTGGGCCTCCAGCATAGACGCTTGGGGAATGCAGTACCGTACACGCGACAGAGCATTTTATTCTGGGCGTCACCCCGCCAGTAAGCGCCGGTGGTGTTGGTTAACTTAAAGGCCTTTACGGCGGCAATGCTCATCAGATGAGGACCGGCGCACAGCTCGGTAAACTCACCCTGCTTGTAAAAGCTAATGTGCTCGCCCTTGCCGGCGTGCTCGGCGATCAGTTCTACCTTATACGGTTCGCCTTTCTCCTCCATCAGCGCCGTGGCCTCCGCCGGGGGCAGCTCAAAGCGCTCGATCTCCGGATTTTCCTTCACGATCTTCTTCATTTCCGCCTCGATCTTAACCAGATCGTCGGTGGTAAAAGGCGTGTCGCCGCAGTCGAAGTCATAATAAAAGCCGTTCTCAATGGCCGGGCCGATGGTCAGCTTCACCTGGGGATACAGGCGCTTAACCGCCTGGGCCATAATATGAGAGGCGGTGTGGTTAAAGGTGCGGCGGCCGTCCTCCTCATCAAAGGTCAGCACTTCAAAGGCGCAGTCGTCGCTGACGGTGGTGCGCAAGTCCCGCACCTGGCCGTCGATCCGGCAGCAGCAGGCTGCACGGTACAGACCCATAGAAATGTCCTTGGTAATGTCCGCCGCCGTCATAGGTGCGTCATACACCTTAACGGAGCCGTCCTTTAGTGTAATGTTCATAACAATTCCTCCAAAAAATAAAAAATCACCCTGCATACACAGGGTGAATGAAGATCCACGGTTCCACCTGAATTGCACAGCAAGATGCTGTACCTCAAGGCCCGGATAACGGTAGGCGACCGGCCGGTATTGGCGGCGCTCCGGGGTGGTAAGCGACAGCTGCACCGTGTGCCCTTGCAGCGTACAGGCACTCTCTGAAAAACGGCAAAAAAGCGGCGCTCTTGTCCCCATCAAAGCTTTCTCTATTTCTTATGGCTTATAGTAGCACCTTTTACCGTCCCTGTCAACCGAAACGGCCGAATTTTTTGCCTTTTCCTCCGCCTCCGGCGCAAACAAAAACTTGACAGATACCATATATAGGTGTATTATTATACAGAAGTTTTACATTTTGTTATGTAAGGCTTCTTTACAGAAATGCGTTAAAATGTAATTAAACTGTACCTTTTCTGATGATATTCGATTCGAGAGTTCCATCTCAAAAACGAGAAATTTATGCAGAAGGAGGTGCTGTTGATTATGAGTAATGTTGTGATTCCGGTGATCGTAGGCGCGGTTTGCGCCGCTGTTTTTGCCGTTTTAGGTTTCGTTTTGGGTGTGGCGCATCGCCGCAAGACCGCAGAGAAAGAAATCGGCTCTGCCACCCAAGAAGCCACCAAGATCATCAATAACGCTTTGGCCGAGGCAGAAGCTTCTAAGAAAGAAAAAGTACTGGAAGCCAAGGACGAAGTGCACAAGCTCCGCTCCGACGCAGACCGGGATATCCGCGAGCGCAGGAACGAAGTGCAAAGACAGGAAAAACGCCTGAACCAGAGAGAAGAATATCTGGACAAAAAAGCGGATTCCCTGGAAGCAAAAAATGATAAAATCAGCGAAAAGCAAAAAGAACTTGAAAACAAATTACTCGAAGTCGATGGCATCAAGAAAAGCCAGTTTGATATGCTGGAGCGTATTTCAGGTCTGACCCAGGAGGAAGCAAAAAATCAACTGCTGGCCTCTCTGGAAGAAGAACTGGACACGGAAAAGAGCAAAAAAATCCTCGAATATGAGCAGATGACCCGAGACCAGAGCGAAGTGCTGGCGCGGGAGATCATCGGCACCGCCATTCAGCGCTGCGCCGCCGATCACACGGCAGAGACCACCGTCTCCGTTGTGGCACTGCCCAATGACGAGATGAAAGGCCGCATCATCGGCCGTGAGGGGCGCAACATCCGCTCCATTGAGTCCATTACCGGCGTTGAATTGATCATTGACGACACGCCGGAAGCCATCACCGTCAGCGCCTTTGACCCGGTGCGCAGAGAGATTGCCCGCCTGACCTTGGAGCGATTGATCCAGGACGGCCGCATTCACCCCACCCGCATTGAGGAGCTGTACGAAAAGGCCAAGCGTGAGGTAAATGCCACCATTAAGCAGGAGGGCGAGAAGGCTGTACTGAAAGCCAACTGCGGTTCCATTCACCCGGAGCTGGTGCGCCTGCTTGGTAAATTGAAATACCGTACTTCCTACGGACAGAGCGTGCTCAAGCACAGCCTGGAAGTGAGTTATATTGCCGGGCTGATGGCTGCGGAACTGGGTGCTGATGAGCGACTGGCCCGCCGCGCAGGTCTGCTGCACGACATTGGCAAGGCTTTGGATCACGAGATGGAAGGCAGCCATATTGCCCTGGGCGTGGAATTTGCCCGCAAGTATAAAGAGAGCGAAGCCGTTGTGCACGCCATTGAGGCACATCACGGTGATGTAGAGTGCAAGACCGTGGTCGCCTGCCTGGTTCAGGCGGCAGACGCCGTATCTGCCTCCCGTCCCGGCGCCCGCCGTGAGAATGTGGAGAACTACATTAAGCGCCTGCAACAGCTGGAGGAGATCTCTTGCAGCTTTGAGGGCGTGGAGCGCGCTTACGCCATACAGGCCGGCCGTGAGGTCCGCGTGATGGTAAAACCGGAAGTGGTATCCGACAGCCGTATGCCTTTTGTGGCCCACGAGATTGCCAAGAAGATCGAGTCCGAGATGGAATACCCCGGCCAGATCAAGGTCAATATTATTCGTGAGTCCCGTGCTTCCGATGTGGCAAAATAACAACAAAAGGGACGGTCTTTCCGTCCCTTATTTTTTTGGGAGGAATCGCAATGATCAAACATATTGTATGCTTCAAGCTGGCTGACCCCACCCCGGCAAATTGCCAAAAGGCAGCGGAAGTGCTCCGCTCCATGGATGGCAATGTACCGCTGCTGCGTGGGATCGAAGTGGGGGTCGATGAGCTGCGCTCCGGGCGCTCCTACGATGTGATCCTGCAGGTACTGTTGGACGATATGGCCGCTTTAGACGCCTATCAGCAGGACCCGTACCACTGCGGCGTGGTCAAGAAACACATGCACGCCGTGGCAGAAAACAGCATTGCCATGGATTACACGGTGGAATAAAAACAAAATTACCGCACCGGCAGATAGTCACTATGGGACTATCTGCCATTTTTTTGCCTTTTTTATCGTGGAAATAGACAAAAATTAGCGCCATTTTTGCCGCTTTGCCGAAAATATGTCGCCGTCACCGCCTTGCATTGACACGACCCCTCCAAAATGATAAAATGAATGTATCTATATATATATAAATTTATATATAAAAGAGGAGCAAATTATGGACCAAACCAAGGAAATTGACATTGATCTGAAAAAGATCTTCTTGATGATGCGCAAGAAGGTCGTTTACATTCTGCTGTTCACCCTGCTGGGGGGCATTGTCGCCGGTTGCTTTACCGAGTTCTTTATAGACCAAAAGTACACCGCCAAAATCTCCCTGTATGTGTACAGTGATATGAATCAGCTAAGCACCCAAAGTTCCATCAGTTACAACGACTACACCGCCTCCACCGCTTTGGTGAAAAGCTACCTTGCCGTGCTGGAGAGCGACGCAGTGCTGGACAAGGTAGCAGAAAAAGTAGGGCTGACGGACGGCAGCACCATTAAGAACAGCATTACCACTTCCCAGGACGAGGACACCAATGTGTTTTATGTGTCCGTCACCACGACCAATCCCAAAACCAGTCAATCCATTGCCAACGCCGTAGCGGAGGTGGCTCCCGGAGAGATTGCCCGGATCATCAAAGCCGGCGGCGCCAACGTGATCGACTATGCCAAGGAGCCAAAGACCCCCTCCTCCCCCAATATAAAGAAAAATATCTTTCTGGGGCTGCTAATTGCCTTTGCCGTCTCCTTCGTTTACTTCTTTGTGCGCGAGGCGTTTAACGCCACCATCACCTCTGTAAAGGATCTGGAGCGTGAATTCCAAATTCCGGTACTGGGCACGATTCCCCGCCTGGTGGCCACCCGCGACAAGCAGGCACCGCCTACAGACAGCGGCCAAATTGCCCCGCCGGAACCCCCTGTATCCATGAAAGGAGATGCGTAACCATGGCACTGAGACGCAATAAGAAAAACCCGGACGAACGCGGGTTCAGCCGTAACGATCAAAAGAAAATGCTGGCAGCAGACACCCCCTTTGTAATCAAAGAGGCCTACAATACCATCCGTACCAGCCTGCTGTTTACCCAAAAGGGTGAAAGTTGTCCGGTATTCGTGGTCACCAGTCCGGACGCCAACAACGGCAAAACCATCAACACCATTAACCTGGCGATCAGCTTTGCCCAAATGGGCAAGCGCACCCTGATCATTGACTCAGATATGCGCAACCCCACCGTTCATCGTATGTTCAATATTCCGGTGACCAACGGCCTGTCTGAAATATTGGCCGGGCTGACAGACAACATCACTGTATCCAAAACCAATGTGGAAAATTTATCCATTCTCTCCTCCGGCAAAATCCCGCCCAATCCGGCGGAGTTGCTGGCCAGCTCCAGAATGGATCTGCTACTGAGTTTTGTCAAGGGGCATTACGACTGCGTGTTTATCGACACCCCGCCGATTAACCTGGTAACGGACGCCAGCGCCTTTGCAGGCAAGGTCACCGGCTATGTGATGATCGTTAAGGCCGGCAATACGGACATTCCCGAGGTGCGATCCGCCGTTGACGCGCTGGAAAGCATCGGCGCGGAGGTGGTGGGCTTCATCCTCAATGACGCCACCCCGGACCGAAAGAAATACTACTCCTACTACAATAAATATGGCCGAAAGTACAAATACGGCTACGACTACGGTTACAGCTACAACTACAAATAAACACAGGAATGATCGAACTTGAAAAAGTGGCAAAAAGTTCAGCAAACAACTGAATATTTCGTCGATGGGATTGCACTGGTGCTGGCGACCCTGATCACCTATCTGGTATTTGGCAAAGGGCTGCACCGCATTTTGCTCTACACCGCGGACGAGTGGAAATCCTACTGCTTTATGCTGTTTGTGGCCTACTCGGCCATCGCGGTCGGCTTTGCCTCCTCCATTGATCTGGCCAAACGGCAGCGGGTAATGGAGCTGCTCGCTGTATTGCGTAACTGCTCGCTAACCTACATGAGTTTTGCGGTACTGTTGCTGGTGTTTAAGAATCCGATGATCGACTCCCGTTACCTGTTTATCGGTTCCTACCTGTTGTTCATCCTATTCTCTTGCCTGGGACGCTATGTGCTCAAGCGCGTGCTGACCAACAACTTCTCCAATTCCCGCAATGCCACGCTGGTGGGTGTGGTCACCACCCCGGACCGGGCAGAGCAGTTTGTGCAATCGCTGCAAGAGGACTGGACCAAACGGGTAGACGGTGTGACAATCCTACATGCCGATGCCTTGGCTGCCACAGCCTCCGTGGGTAACCCGGGCGCATACCGGGCCATGCACAGCCGCACGGTGGAGAAGCGCTGTTGCGGCGTGGCAGTTCTGCCGGATCTGAGCAGCTTTTTAAGCTGGGTGCGCCTGTCCTCTATTGACGAGGTGTACATCAACTTCTCCGGTAAGGAGGCCAACTGGTCTACGGAGAATCTAAATGCCTTTATTGAAGAACTGGAAGATATGGGTGTGCTGGTGCACATCAACATCCCCACCCTGGAGCAGTTTGTAGAAGAAAGTAAGTTTAACCACATGCGCTGCGATATTGTGGCCGGCTACCCAATGGTTGGCGTATCTGCCGCCGTGCAAAATTCCAAGATGCTGGGACTGAAGCGATTTATAGACATTATAGGCGCCATTGTGGGGCTGATCCTCTCTGCTCCCATTATTTTGCTGGTGGCCGTTCCCCTGCTGTTGGAAAGCCGGGGTGGCCTGTTCTTTAAGCAGCAGCGGGTGGGCAGAAACGGCCGTCTGTTCTATATGTATAAGCTGCGGTCCATGTACGCAAACGCAGAGCAACGCAAAAAAGAATTTGAAGAAAAAAACCATATGCAAGGCCTGATGTTCAAGATGGACAATGACCCGCGGATTACCAAAGTGGGCCGCTTTATCCGCAAGTTCAGCATCGACGAGCTGCCCCAGTTCTACAATGTACTGCGGGGAGATATGAGCCTGGTTGGCACCCGCCCGCCCACGCTGGACGAATTTGAGCAGTACAGCTCTCACCACAAGCGGCGGCTGTCTATGCGACCGGGCATTACCGGGCTGTGGCAGGTTAGCGGCCGATCCCAGATTGAGGACTTTGAAGAAGTGGTGCGCCTGGACTGCCAGTACATAGACAACTGGTCCCCCGGCCTGGATATTAAGATCCTGTTCAAGACCCTGGGCGTGGTGTTTACCGGCCACGGGGCACAGTAAGGAGGGCGATCATGAAAATCGCAATGATCGGTCACAAGCGCATTCCCTCCCGAGAGGGCGGCATTGAGATTGTGGTAGAAGCCCTGTCCCGCCGTATGGTACAGCGGGGCCACCGGGTCACCGTTTATAATCGCAAAAGCCGCCATGTGGCCGGAACCGCCTTCGATGATCACAGCCACTTGCACAACCTGGACGGGGTACAGATCCGCTGGGTGCCCACTCCCAACAGCAAAAAGCTCAATGCCATTGTGTACAGCTTTTTTGCCACAGTGCGGGCGTTGTTCGGTGGGTACGACATCATTCACTTCCACGCAGAGGGTCCGGCGGCTATGGTGCCCTTAGCCAAGTGTTTTGGCAAAAAATGCGTGGTCACCATTCATGGCTTGGACTGGCAGCGAGCCAAGTGGGGCGGCTTTGCCACCCGCTTTCTCCGCTTTGGCGAGCGTATGGCCGCCAAGTATGCAGACGAAATCATCGTGCTGTCTGCCAGTATGCAGCAGTATTTTGCTGACACCTATCACCGCCAGACCGTGCGGATTGAAAACGGCATTGACCCACCGGAGACGGCGGACCTGTCCCTTCTGTCCCGCTTTGGACTGGAAAAGGACAGCTACATCCTGTTTCTCGGTCGCATTGTCCCGGAGAAGGGCATCCACTATTTAATCGACGCCTACCAAAGGCTGCAAACAGATAAAAAGCTGGTGATCGCCGGTGGTGCCAGCCACTCAGAGGAATATTTCAATCAGCTGAAAGCCAAGGCTGCCGGAGATGCGCGTATCGTCTTTACGGACTTTGTGCAGGGCGCGCCTCTGGCTGCGCTGTACGCCGGTGCCTATCTTTACTGCCTGCCCTCGGACTTAGAGGGTATGCCCATCAGTCTGCTGGAGGCCATGAGCTACGGCAACTGCTGCGTCACCTCGGACATACCCGAGTGCACGGAAGTATGCGGTGACCACGGCTTTGCCTTCCAAAAAGGCAATACGGCAGACTTAAAGCGACTGCTGGAGCAGCTGCTATCTCAGCCGGACATGGTGAAGCGCTGCAAGGCCACCGCCGCAGACTATATTTTACAAAAATACAACTGGGACCAAGTCACCGAAAGGACGCTGGAACTGTATGAACAGGTTAAAAGCGCAAAATAAAACCCACTTGCAATGGGTAGACAACACCAAGCTGCTGGCCTGCGAGGGAGCCATGAGATGAACATTCTCTTTATTAACAAATTTCTGTACCCCAAAGGAGGAACAGAAACCTATATGATGGGGCTGGGGGCGGAGCTGAGCCACCGAGGCCACCGGGTAGAATACTTTGGTATGGAGCACCGGGGCAATTGCGTGGGCAACCGCGTCGGTGCCTACACCAAAGATACCGACTACCACACCGCCAACCCTGTAAAAAAAGTGAGCTACGCTCTGCGCACGGTATACTCCACCCACGCCCGGCGGCAGCTGCGCCGGGTGCTGGAAGATCTGCAGCCCCAAGTGGTACACCTGAACAACTTTAACTACCAATTGACCCCTGCGGTAATCTTGGAAATACGCGCCTGGGACAAAGCCACCGGACGACACACCAAGATCCTGTACACCGCCCACGACTACCAACTGCTGTGCCCCAACCACATGCTCAATCGGCCGGACACCATGGAGAACTGCACCGCCTGCTTGGGCGGCAAGTACACCCCTTGCGTGCAACACCGATGCATGCACGGCTCACGGGCTAAGAGCCTGCTGGGCGCAGCCGAGGCTACCCTGTACCGCAAGGCGCATACTTACAAAGAGATCGACCGGGTGATCTGCTGCTCTGCCTTTATGCAAAGCCAGATAGAAAAACATCCGGATCTGGCCGGGCGCACCCGGGTGCTGCACAACTTCTGCACCGTGCCGCCCCGCCCGCAGGTGAAAAAAGAAGACTATGTGCTCTACTTTGGCCGCTATGACAAAGAAAAGGGCATTGATACCCTTTTGGCCGCCGCCAAGGCGCTGCCTCAGCTGCACTTTGTGTTCGCCGGCAGCGGTACCATGGCAGAGGAAATTCAGCAACTGCCCAATGCCACAGATGTAGGCTTTTGCACCGGGGACGACCTATACCGCCGCATTGCCGCAGCCAAATGCAGCATTTATCCCAGCGTATGGTATGAGAATTGCCCCTACTCCGTGATGGAGAGCATAGCGCTGGGCACGCCGGTGCTGGGCACCAATATCGGCGGCATACCGGAGCTGATCGAGGACGGCAAGACCGGCGTGCTGCTGCCCCCCGGCGACACCAAAGCCCTGGGCGCGGCGCTGTGCCGCCTGGACCTGGAGCCGGAGCGACTGGCGGCCATGACCGCCGCCTGCCGGGCAGACGCCTTCCTCTCCGTACAGGATTATACAGACAAATTACTGTCTGACTATAACGCATAAAAATCAAACTGAAGAAAGAAGATCAGTATGGCTAAACGAACTCTATACGGCACTGTGATTGTTACCTATCGGTGCAACGCCCACTGCAATATGTGCGACTGCTTTAAGGACCCCACCCGCCCGGAGGAAGAGATCACCCTGGATGATATTCGCCTGCTGCCGGAAATGGCCTTTACCAACATCACCGGCGGCGAGCCCTTTATTCGCAAGGACATTGGCGATATTGTGGAGGCGCTGTACAAAAAGAGCAACCGCATTGTGATCTCCACCAATGGGTATTTTACAGACCGTATCTTAGAGCTTTGCCGCCGATTTCCAAAAGTGGGCATTCGCATTTCCATTGAGGGGCTGCAACAGACCAACGATACCATTCGCGGCATTCCGGACGGCTTTAATCGGGGCTACTCCACCTTAAAGAAACTGGTGGAAATGGGGCACCCGGATGTAGGGTTCGGCATGACGGTGCAGGACCTAAACTGTGAGGACCTGGTGCCGCTTTACAAGATCTCCGATGAACTGGGCATGGAATTTGCCACCGCCACCCTGCACAATTCTTTCTACTTCCGCAAGACGGACAATAAAATTGACGACAAATACAAAGTGGCCCAAAATTTTGAAGCGCTCATTAACGAGCTGCTGCGCAGCCACAGCCCAAAAAAGTGGTTTCGTGCCTACTTTAACCACGGGCTGATCAACTACATATACGGCAACAAACGACTGCTGCCCTGCGATATGAGCAAGGACGCATTCTTTATCGATCCATTCTGCGATGTGATCCCCTGCAACGGCATGGCAAAGAAGGCCGTCATGGGCAATCTGCATGATATTGGCGACTGGGACACCTTGTGGAACAGCGACCAAGCCAAGGCCGTGCGAGCCGCCACCAAGCAGTGCGACCGCAACTGCTGGATGATCGGCTCCGTCTCTCCCGCCATGCACAAGTACATTTGGGTGCCCGCCTGGTGGGTGGTCAAGCACAAGTTTCTAAAAGGCGGCAAATACGCCCTCAGCGAAAACGCCTTTATCCCGGAAGCGCAAAAGGAGTGACCGTCATGCAAGTGGTACTCATTCTCGGCGGCGGTATTGGCAAGCGCTTTGGCACCGTCCTGCCCAAACAATATAATCTTATCGACGGCAAGCCGGTGATAGACTATGTGATCGAGGCAGCCCTGCAAGCCCGCCAAACGGATCGAATCGTGGTGGTCTGTGATCCACAATACAGTAACCATTCTCGCTATATGAACCAAGGACAAGTAGAGATCGTGCCCGGCGGTGCCGAGCGTTACGATTCGCTGCAAAATGGGCTGAACTACATTGAACGGCACTACGACTGCCAAAAGCTGTGTATTTTGGACGCAGTAGCACCCTTTGTCTACCCGGAACTGATTGACGATTATTTTGAACGACTGGATGCAGCAGACGCCGTGATCACCTGCCAAAAAATCACCGGCTCCTTGGGAAATTATGCCTTTGATCCGCTGGATCGGGAGGACTACTATATTACGCAATCTCCGGAGGCCTTTCGCTTTCCGCTGCTGCTGGCGCATTTTGACCCGCATTTTCCCTCAACGGAACTGGCCTGGCAACTACCGAAGGATAGCAAAAAATATTTAAACTTCAACTTTCCACAAAACACAAAAATCACATACGACTTTGATTTGGAATACGCTGCTCGTATGCTGCCCCATTACCAAAAGCAACGCAACTCCGATGACCAATTGCCACCGGGTGAACGGGTACTACAGGCGGTGCAAGCCCATATTGTGGATAATAGTGCTGCACCGAACGCGGACTGGCTGCAACAACTGCCTCACCTGTATGACAAGTTAGCCAAACAATGGGGGCTACAGTCCTTTGATGTCTATCACATCAGCACCTATGGGCTGGTGCTGGAGACGCAAAGCACAATCTATGGTGATGTGGTACTGAAAATGATACCGCCTTACACTGCGCGCTACCCGCGCGAAAAAGCAGCCTATCAACAACTGGCCGGGGACTATATGTGCCCGTTATTAGCCACCGATGATGCCTGTTGTGCTCTGTTGCTGCGCCGCATTGCACCGGGCAAATACGCAGACTTTGACGACAATATCTGCCTGACCGACTTTTTCAATCGCGTGGTATGCACGGCCAAAGAAACGGTACGCCATTCGGTGTTTCCCGCTTACCGCGTAGACTTGGAAGCAGCACTGCAACGCAGCCGGACCGCGCCGTTTTTGACCGGATCACTGGAACAGGAGGTGCGAAGCGCCCTGGCACTTTATGACACGCAGTTCAAAAACAGCAAAACTTATTTGCTCCATGGTGATCTGCACCATTATAATTTGCTGCGCACCGCGGAAGGCTATCGTGCCATTGACCCCATCGGCTGCCTAGCGCCTATTGAATTTGAATTCACCCGCTTTATACGCAACGATATTTTACAACACCCGGGATTTGATCCAAGGGAAAGACTACAACTTTTGCTGCGGTACTTCTCTCGCTGGGCAGAACCGGAACGGATACAGGCAGCCCTGCAAATTGATCTAAGTCTAACCGCCGTAAACGCCACTTATGAGAGCACAGAGCCGGCTGCCGCAGAAACACAGCTGGCACTGTTGCAAATTGCAAAGGCAGGAACAAAATGAAGCCCATTCCAAAGAAGATATACAGTCCTTAGAGCGTGACATTCTCTTTCAGGTACTGGACTTTTTTGAACAATACCACATTACTTACTTTACCAGCGGCGGCACTACCCTGGGCGCAGTGCGCCACGAGGGGTTTATCCCCTGGGATGATGATATTGACCTGTATATTCCCAGAGCGGATTACAACAGAATGCTGCAACTGGCAACCAATCGCACCATCGGTAAAAACATCCGTATCTACAAGCCGGGAGACAAAAACTATATTTATCCATTTGCCAAGGCGTGCAATATCCATACGCGCTTAAACGAGCAAAATGTGCGCCACAGAGAGCAGGACATCGGCGTATTTATTGATCTGTTTCCACTGGACAAATTTTATGACGATCCGGTGCGCCGCAATCTGCTGATCTTGCATAGCAAGTGGCTGAACAGTCTGCTGGCCTCCGCCTCTGACCAAGTGAATTTAAGCCGCAAGGGCAGCTTACGCCGCCTGGCAAAAGATACGCTGCGTACGCTACAAAAGCCCCTTGCCAAAGCCATCGGCATTTCCAGACTGACCCGCCGCATTGACGCCCTGGGGCGGCACACTGCTAAAGCGGACTGCCACCTGGTAGGCGACCTGGTCTGGTGCAACGGCGGACGCGACTTTTACCCGGCAGAACATTTTGCCGCCGGCGTGCCCGGCACCTTTGAGGGGCGCACCATTCAAAACCCCATCGGCTACCACTCTTATTTACAAAAACTCTACGGCGACTATATGCAGCTGCCGCCGGAGGATCAGCGGGTCATGCATGGCTTTACCGGCTGGTATCTGGATGAAACAGGAGAAACCGAATGACCAAAATTGCTGTTATCCTTTGCTATTTTGGCAAGTTGCCAGAGAACTTTCCCCTGTTTGCGGAAAGCTGTCGGCGCAATGCTACCATAGATTTTTTGCTGTTTACGGACGACACACCGACCCACCTGCCGGAGAATATGCACCTGCACCCCACCACCTTTGCGGCGCTGCAACGCCGCGTGGCCGGGTGCTTTGACTTTGCCATTACCCTGCACACCCCCTATAAGCTGTGTGACTACAAGCCCGCCTACGGCGAAATTTTTGCGCCGGAGCTTTCCGGCTACGACTTTTGGGGCTACGGGGATATGGATTTGGTATTCGGCGATCTGCGAGCGTATTTTACAGAGGATAAGCTGCGAAAGTTTGACAAGTTCTACGCCTTTGGCCACCTGTCTCTCTACCGCAACACGCCGGAGAATAATGCCGTTTACCGCCAACCGGTAGGTATGGATTACCACAAGGCATTCACCACAAGAGAAATTGCCGTTTTTGACGAAATCAACGGCATCAGCGCCAAGTATAAGGCACTGGGACTGCCCTTTTACGACCGGCAGGACTATGCGGACATCACCAAGGCCAGCGACCGACTGGCAATCACCGATGTGGGGATTACGGCAGATAATCAGCTGCACCCCAACTATTCGGAGCAGATTTTTTACTGCGACCGCGGTCGGGTCTTTCGAGACGCTTACTGCAACGGCCAGTGGCTGACGGACGAATTTGTTTATATTCATATCAGCTCTCGCCGTCTGCCGCTGCATATTGACCCGGCGGCAGACACCTATTTTATCGGCAAAACCGGCTATGAGCCGAAAACCGGGGTCACCACCCGGGCAGACATTGCCCGCTACAACGCTTTGGACCCGGCGGCGGACGAAAAGCAGCGCCGCCATCGGCAGCGGCTGGATCTGCGCCGCAAAATCAAAAAAGGTTTTATCCGTATAAAGGAACGCATTTGCAAATGAACATCTTACACCTGCAACTCAGCGGCGGTCCGGGCGGCATTGTGAGCCTGTGCCGGGATATGAACAAACACTCTGCCCATCACAATTTCTTTTACTTTCTTTTGAAGGCGGTTCTATTGCCGATGAAATTGCCGCCCAGGGGGGCACAGTGCAAGTGGCCACCGGCGCCAAGAACCACCCGCTGAAGGCGGCCACCGACCTGGTGCGCTACTGCAAAGAACAGCAAATGGATGTGATCGTGGATCATTCCGGCTCGCCCTACACCCGCTTTGTGCATATTTACGCCGCACGGCGGCTGAAAAAAGTGCGGTTTTTGCTATATCTTCACGCCAACGCCTATTACAGCGCAGACAAAGGGATCAAAGAATGGGTCTATGCCCGGCTGCTGCGCAGCGCCGCCCGGCATTCTGCAAAGATCGTAGCCATCTCTCACTCGGTGGCGGAAAGCTACCTGCGTCGCTACCACCTGCCGAAAGACAAAATGCAGGTGGTCTATAACGGCACGGACTTGCACCGCTTTATCCCCCATCCGGCGCATACAGACACACCCCTGCGGCTGATTTATGTGGGGCGCATATTTAGGGACAAAGGCATTGACCTGCTGCTGGAGGCGCTGGCTGCCTGTCCGACAGACGCACCCATCATCCTTACGCTGGTAGGCTCCGATCACGGCGGCTATACAGAGCAAATGCAAGCCCTGAGCGCCCAGCTGCACTTGGAAGACAAAGTGCAGTTCCTGGGCAGCCGCACCGATGTGCCACAGCTACTGCAAGCGGCCGATCTGTTTGTGCACCCGGCCACCTGCCAGGAGGGATTTGGCATTACGCTGATCGAGGCTATGGCCAGCGGTGTGCCCTGCCTGGCCTTTCCCAAAGGTGCCATACCGGAAATCATCGGACCGGAGATCGACGGCTTTTTGACCGAAGAAGTCAGTGCCGCCGCCCTGACTGCGGGGATCAACCGGGCACTGGAACTCTTTACCAAAGCGCCGCACCACTGGCACACCCTGTGCAAAAACGCCCGGCAAAAGGCAGAACTTTTTTCCATCGAACGAACGGTAGCGCAACTGGAAGCGCTGTACCAAGAACAGTAAAATTATGGACAAAATCGGGATTTTAACCTTTCATCGAAGTGAAAATTACGCTCCGTGCTCCAAGCCTGGGCACTATGCCAACAGATCAATGCCCTGCCCGACTGCCAAGCGGAACTGATCGACTATTCCAACCGCGCGCAGCAGGACCTGTACGCCCTGTTTCTGCCGCCTAAATCCGTTAAAAATATCGCAAAAAACCTGCGGGCCTGTTTGTTGCTGCCCTATCTGCTACGGCGCAAGGCGGCCTTTCGTGACTTTATCGGTGCTCTGCCCAAGAGCGCGCCCATGCAAACCGAGGCGGATTTTGCCGCCCATCGGGCGGACTACCGGGCGGTGGTCTGCGGCTCCGACCAGATTTGGAACCCCGGATCTCTGGATTTTTCCACCCACTTTTTTGCCCCGGACTTTGCGGCACAAAAAATCAGCTACGCCCCCAGCCTGCGCAGCGCCACTGCTGCCGCATTTGCCGATATAGACTTAAAAGGTCTGCTGGCGGACTTTGCCGCTGTGTCTGTGCGGGAGCAGGAAAGCGTGGCGGTAATTGAACAGTTGACCGGCCGCACCCCAAAGGTGGTGCTGGACCCTACCCTGCTGCCTGCGACGCAGGACTTTGCCCCCATTCTGGGCACGGCGCCCCAGGGTGATTACCTGTTTTTCTATTCCATTGATTACCCGCCGGAGGTGTGCCGCACCGTGCAGCAGACTGCCCGACTGCTGCACCTGCCGGTGTACATCCTCTTTACCGGCAACAAAACCTACCGTGCCCTGCCCTACGGCTTTCGCCTGGCGCGGCACCAAACCCCCGGCGACTTTTTGGCGCTGGTCAAAGGGGCCAAGCTGGTGCTAAGCACCTCTTTTCACGGCACCGTGTTTGCCCTGCGCTTTGACACCCCCTTTTATGCCCTGAAGGCCAAGCGAGGCGCCGCCTACTACACAGACCCCCGCATTGCCACCTTACTGCAAACGGCAGGTGTGGCAGAGCGTTACCTGCCCTGTGATCGGGCGGGAGAGATTCACACCGCGCCCCTGCACCGGGATCCGGCCCTCCTGGACCGTGCCGTAGCAGAGAGCCGCGCATTCTTACAGGAAGGACTGACTGCCCGATGACCATCTGCCCGGAAGAGCGCTGCACCGGTTGCGGCGCCTGCCAAAGCGCCTGCCCGGCAGACTGCATTACCCTGGAGCTGAACCGCGCCGGTGACCGGGTGGCGGTGATCGACGAGAGCCGCTGCACCCGCTGCGGCAAGTGCAGCCGCATTTGCCCGGTGCTTCACCCGCCCGTGCTGCGCGAAAGCCGCACGGCGCTGGCTGCCTACGCAGTAGAAGCGCAGGTGCGCCAAAGCTCCGCCTCCGGCGGTGTGGCAGCTGTGCTGGCCCGGCAAGTGGTAGAAAGCGGCGGCTGTGCCTATGGTGCGGCCTTTACCGCCCCCACCACGGTAAAACTGGTGCGGGTAGATGCACCGGCACAGCTGTCCCGACTGCAAGGCAGCAAATATGTGCACGCTGCCACCGGCAGCGCCTACCGCAAGGTGCAATCAGACCTGAAAGCCAGGCGGCAAGTGCTCTTTACCGGCACCCCCTGCCAGGTGGCAGGGCTGTACGCCTACCTGGGCAGCAACCCGCCGGGGCTGACCACCTGCGATCTGGTGTGCCACGGCGTACCGGAGGCAGATACCTTAAATGCCTACCTGCAAACAGAGCTAAACCCGGCAGCCATCGCCCGCCTGACTTTCCGTGACGGAGACGGCTGGGTAATGAAAGCCTATGACCGGGACGGCGGCGTGCTGCGCCGCATGGATTTGAAAAACAGCCTGTACTATAACGGCTTTATGGAGGGCTATCTGTACCGCAGCGGCTGCTACACCTGCCCCTACGCCACGGAAAAGCGGGTGGCCGACCTGACTCTGGGCGACTTTTGGGGCATTGGGGAGGAAACGCCCTATCCAAATGCCGCCGCAGAGCTGAAAAAGGGTCTGTCCCTGATCTTAGTCCATACAGATAAAGGACAAGCACTGCTGAACGCCTGCGCCCCGGCGCTGGTAACGACCGTGCGCACCCCGGCGGAAGCAGTCAAAAAAATCATCAGTTGCGCCACCCCACCCCAGACAGTCCCGCGGCCAGACGGTTCCACAACTTGTACGGCAAAAAGGGCGCAGCCTATGCCATTGCCCACTGCAATGAGAAAAAGCGGCGCACCCTGCGTCTGCGCCACATCATTCGGCAGTGTCCGCCACTGCTGGCCCTGTGCCGCAAAATTCCCAAACTGCGAGATAAGCTATGATCGGTATTCTCATTCTCAATTACAAAAAATACCAGGTTACCGCCGACTGTATTCGCTCTGTGCTGGATACCGGAGACGGTCTGGACTACCATATCTATGTGCTGGATAACGGCTCCGGCAATGACTCTATTGCCTGCCTACAAGCCCAATTTCCAAACAATCCCCGCATCACCTGGATGGAAAGTGCGGAGAACACCGGCTACGCCCGGGGCAACAACCAAATGCTTTCCCGCGCCCGCAAAGACGGCTGCACCGCTGCGGTGATCACCAACAGCGATATTGTCTTTTTGCCCGGCACCTTGCAGCAGCTGGCTGCGGACATCTCCGAGGGCACCCCATTGTAGGTCCTCGGCTGCAATACCCCAACGGACAGCGGCAAAACAGCGTCAAGCTGCGCCCCTACACCTACCGGGAATACCTGTGGACGGAAACTTATTTGCGCAATTTGGTGCCCAAGGCCAAATTGCAGGCGCTGCGCCGCCAGCCCGTTGCCCCGGGAGAGGTCTACTGGCTCTCCGGCGCGGTCTTTGCCGTAGACACAGCGGTCTTTCACCGGCTGGGTGATTTTGACCCTTATACCTTTTTATATTATGAGGAGTACATACTCTCTGCGCGGTGCAAGGCACAGAACATTGCCCTGTGGTTTGATCCTACGGTCACGGCGCTCCACTGCCACGGCGCCTCTGCCGGTGGTGCTGCAAACCTATTTACCCGATTGGAGAACCTGCGCTCCGAGTTATATTTCCTCCACCGCTACCGGCACTGGAGCCGGCACCGACTGGCCACCGTACGCCGGGTGCGCTGTTTGGAAGTGCTGTTTACCTTTGGCAAGGCGCACAAATGGGCGGATGCCCGCACCTACCTGCGCAAAAGCAAAATCCTGCTGAAAAAGGAACGAACGAATGAAACTTAAAGTCTCCACCAGTCCTTATACTTACTTTCTGTTGCTGATGACCATCATGGACACCGGCTACTTTGTGTTGCTGAATATTCCCGGCCTGCGAGACACCGGGTATGTGCGTATCGGTTTTTTGCTCATCGCTACGCTGCTGGCCATGAACTGCTATATCAACAAAAACATCTACCGTACCCTACAACCCTACTACAACTACCTAAATGTCTTTATCCTGTATTTGGTCGTATTTTATTTTGCCCATTTTATCTACGGTATGGTGCATTATACCCAACAGATCACATCCATTATCAATGTGTCCAACTACCTTGGTATGTTCCTGCTGATCTATCTGTTCCTGTATGTGTTCCAAATGGACGGCGGTTATGATCGGCTGATAAAATCCCTGAGCTGGATCACCTACCCCTATATGCTGGTCATCACCCTGTGTGCGGCGATCTATAACTTTACCGGTCGGGATCTGATGCCCTACCTGGGTCACATCACGCGCTCCGGACGCCTGCGTTACGGCATTCCTGCCCTGTGCGGTGTGCTATTCCTCTATTATTTTTACAAACTGCTGCAAAAAGACACCCTGATGAAACACAAGATGCTCTATACAGGGCTGTTGCTTTTTACCGCTTTTTACCTTTACTATATCTGTATGACCCGTATGTATGTGATTGCCTTTTTTCTGTCGGCGCTGGTGATCTTCCTGTGCAAAAAGCGACCAAAAAACAAGCAGATCGTGATGGTCTGCGTGGCGATCATCTTGCTGGCAGTGCTGTACTTCTCCGGTTTGATTCCTCGGTTCCTGGCCACATTTACAGAGACTTCCGGAGAATATGGCGGCTCCACTCTGGCACGGCAATATTCTGCCCGGTACTTCTCCGGCGTGGCAAAGGACCAGCCCATCTTCGGTCTGGGCTTTCTCTCACCCAAGCGGTATGAAAACTTCTTGATCTACTTTGGACCCTCCGGCACCGCCTATCTGGACGATCTGGGTATTCGCAATATGTTCTACCACTACGGGGTACTGGGCATCGGGCTGGTGGCGCTGTCTCTGGGGCGTATGGTATACCTGGTTATGCGACTGCTCACCTGCCGAAACTATCCTCGCAAGGCGCTGATGCTGGGACTGACGGCGTTTTTTGGCTGTCTGTGCGTGTCCCTGTGTCCTTTTGATACGGTGCGCCTGCTGGGACTGATCTTCACCTGGTCCATGGCGGAGTACGACGCCCGCCTTTACTGCTACCGACCCCGCAAAGCGGCGACAGAGACGGGGGGCGATACGCGGTGAAGGCCCTGTCCGACAATAAACAAACCACCATCAACCTGATTACCAGCCTGGCAGCCTTTGTGATCAATGCCGGGATCAGCTTTGTACTGACTCCGTATATACTGGAGAAGCTGGGCAACGAAGCTTACGGCTTTATCGGTCTTGCCTACGACTTTGTCAATTATGCCGGCATCCTTACTCTGGCGCTGAACAGTATGTCCTGCCGGTTCGTCAGCTACGAGTACCACCGGGGCAATAAAGAAAAGGCAGATATTTATGTAAACTCCATTTTGGGTGCCAATCTGATCCTGGCCGGTGCCATCACGCTTTGCGCCGTGTTTATGGTTTGGAAGCTGGAGTACATACTCACCATTCCCAAAGCGTTGATGTTCGATGTAAAGCTGACCTTTGCCATCGTCTTTATCAACTACATTTTTGGCATCTGCTTCTCTGTCTTTAACAGCGGCACCTTTGTAAAGAACCGGATGGATCTGTACTACCTGCGCAACCTGTTCTCCTATGTGCTCAAGCTGGTGCTGACCATTCTGATCTTCACCTTGTTTGATGTGCGCATCTTCTTCATTGCGCTGACCACCCTCATTTGCAACGCTATATGAATGTGGCCACTTATATTTTAATGCGCAAGCTGCTGCCGGACTTAAAGCTGAATCTGCGCAAATTCAAGTGGAAAACCCTGTCCGAAGTGCTGCGCTCCGGGGTATGGAATTCCGTACAGAGCCTGTCTGATCTGATGATCTCCGGGCTGAATTCCCTGCTGACCAACCGATTTATCGGCACCGCTGCCGGCGGGTATCTGCAATCCTCCAAGACCATTCCCAATTACATATTACAACTGGGGCAGCAACTGGCCCAAGTGTTCTCGCCGAAATTCACCATTCTGTACGCCCAGGGCGACTATGATCGACTGGTCAAGGAGGCCAAGCGCTCCATGCGACTGGTGGGCTTTATCATCTCCACCCCGGTGGCCGGGTTTATCGTCTTTGGCTACCAGTTCTATGCCCTGTGGCTGCAAAACTATTCCCCGGCGGAATTGCAGATCGTACAGACTGTGTCCGTGATTACCACCATACCGTACCTGTTTAGCTGCGTGGCGTTCCCGCTGATTCAGATCAACACCGCCTGCAACAAGGTGCGCACCCCGGTTCTGGTGGCGCTGGCCGCCGGTATTGCCAATATCTTAGTGGTGTTCCCCCTAGGCAAAGCCGACGCCCTGACCTTGAATGTGCTGGCCTGCTGCACCGCCGCCTTTACCATTCTGCGCTACGGCGTATTCCAGCCCTACTATGCGGCCAAAATACTGGCCCGCAACCGTCTGTTCTTCTACGGCACGCTGCTGCGCAATGTGCTGGCCACCGTCGTCATCGGCGTGGTGCTGTATGCTGCCAAGGGGCTGTTCACCTACGGCAGCTGGGGTCACTTCTTCATCGCCATTGCTCTGTGCGGAGCAGTGGGATATGTGCTGGCTTTCTTCCTGTTGTTCAACCCCAGCGAGTACAAAGAGATCGTCCACATGTTTCTGTCAAAAATGAAGAAAAAAACCGCATAAATGCAAACAATGCCTGAGCAAAAGCTCAGGCACTCAGACTGTCGATAAAGCGGCTAAACCGCGCCAGTTATAAAGAATATAATAAATGTTTCGTAGGGCAGGGGCTTGCTCCTGCCGCGAGTATTTGGTATCGCTATTGATTTGAAAAAGCGGCTTGAACACCCAGTTCAAGCCGCTTTTGGCGCTTTTCGTCTTTTACTCGGGAGAGTGAATTGCGCGTAGCGCAAGAGACACGAGGCTCCAAATGCGTTAGCATTTGGGAGAAACAGTCCGGTGGACTGTTTCGTAGCGAGTGAAATTAACGGCACCCGCTCGCAAAAAACGAAATTTATCTCGCTTTCTCTCGGTCTGTCAGCGTGTTTATAACTAGACTTCTCTACACACTGAGCGTTTATCTGTTTTGAATGTAGGCGTCAATGGACTTGGCGGCGATTTTGCCGGCGCCCATGGCCTTAATCACGGTGGCGGCACCGGTAACCGTATCGCCCCCGGCGAATACGCCGTCCCGAGAGGTGCAGCCGTTTTCATCTGCCACAATTCCGCCACGGGCATTTACCTCCAGCCCCCCGGTGGTGGACTTGATCAGCGGGTTGGGGGAAGTACCAATAGCCATAATCACGCAGTCCGCGTCGATCACAAAATCTGAGTCCGGCACCGGCACCGGGCGGCGTCTGCCGGTGGCGTCCGGCTCGCCCAGCTCCATCCGGATGCACCGCACGCCGGTTACATTGCCGTCGTCGCTGCCCAAAATCTCTACCGGGTTGGTCAGGGTTTGGAACCGGATTTGCTCCTCCTGGGCGTGCTGCACTTCCTCCTGCCGGGCAGGGATCTCCTCAAAGGAGCGACGGTAGAGCACATACACTTCCTCCGCACCCAGCCGAATGGCAGAGCGAGCCGCATCCATGGCCACATTGCCGCCGCCTACCACGGCCACCTTGCGGGCGTGGTAAATGGGGGTGGTGCTGCCGGGCTGATACGCTTTCATCAGGTTTACCCGAGTCAGATACTCATTGGCAGAGTACACCTCTTTCAGGCTCTCGCCGGGAATACCCATAAACCGGGGCAAACCGGCACCGGAGCCGATATACACCGCCTCAAAGCCATCGTCAAACAGATCGTCAATGCTCATGGAGCGACCGATCACCACATTGGTAACAATCTTCACACCCAGCGCCTTTAAGCCGTTTACTTCCAGCTCCACGATCTTCTTGGGCAGACGGAACTCCGGAATGCCGTACACCAGCACACCGCCGGCAATATGCAGCGCCTCAAACACCGTTACATCATAACCCAACCGGGCCAGATCGCCGGCGCAGGTCAATCCGCTGGGACCACTGCCGATCACGGCTACTTTGTGCCCGTTTCGTTCCGGTACGGCGGGCCATACTTTGCAGTGGCTGTTGTGCCAGTCTGCCACAAAGCGCTCCAGACGACCGATGCTCACCGCGTCACCCTTAATGCCCCGCACGCACTTACTCTCGCACTGGCGCTCCTGGGGGCACACCCGGCCGCAGACTGCCGGCAGGGAGCTGCTTTCGCTGATGATCTGATAGGCGGCCTCAAAGTCGCCCTCTGCCACCTTGGCGATAAAATCCGGGATATGAATCTGCACCGGACAGCCGGAAATGCAGGGCTTGTGCTTGCAGTGCAGGCAGCGCAGCGCCTCGTCCATGGCTGTCTGCGCATCGTAGCCGGTGGCTACCTCTAAAAAGTTCTTGTTGCGCACCAGTGGCTCCTGGTGCGGCATTTCATTGGCCTTTAAGGGATTCATCAGTCCTGCACCTCCTGTCGCAGCAGGTTGCAGTCCGCTTCCCGCTCAAAGTCTTTATACAGCGCAGCCCGTTCCATAGCCGCGTCAAAATCCACCAAATGGCCGTCAAACTCCGGCCCGTCCACACAGGCGAACTTGGTCTCACCGCCCACCAGCAGACGGCAGCCGCCGCACATACCGGTGCCGTCGATCATAATGGGGTTCATAGACACAACGGTGTGGATCCCGTACTTCTCCGTGGTCTTGCACAAAAACTTCATCATCACCAGCGGGCCGATAGCAATCACCAAATCATATTGCTCACCGCTTTGAATCAGGCTTTCCAGGGCATTGGTCACCAGCCCCTTTTCACCTACGGAGCCGTCGTCGCTCATGAGCACATACCGGTCGCTGACCTTCTCAAACTCCTGCTGCAAGATCACCAGATCCTTGGTACGGAAACCCACAATGCTGTGCACCTGGGCGCCGTTCTCATGCAGTGCCTTGGCCACAGGGTACGCAATGGCGCAGCCCACGCCGCCGCCAACCACAGCCACCTTGCGGTAGCCGGTAACCTTGGTGGGATTGCCCAGAGGGCCTACAAAATCCTGCAAGCTGTCGCCCGCCTCCAGCCGCGCCAACTGCTTGGTGGTAGCGCCCACCAGCTGGAAGATAATGGTCACCGTACCGGCGGTGCGGTTATAGTCCGCCACCGTCAGGGGGATCCGCTCGCCCCGGTCGTCCACCCGCAGGATCACAAACTGACCGGCCTGGGCTTTCTTTGCCACATAAGGCGCCTGAATTTCCATACGCACAACAGTCGGGTTCAGCACCTGCTTGGCAACGATTTTATACATAGAATCACCTACTTGAAATTAGACATTTTTCAGAAAAAACGCCGCATAACCCGTATGCAGCGTTTTTGATATTATACCAATTCCCGCTTATAAGTCAACATTTATCAGCCGGAAATCGGAATTTTTAAGAATTGTTAATAAATCTGCATTATTTTGGATGGGTTTTTTGGTGATAATTCCGCCCCTTGCCAAATGCTCCGGGGTGTGAAAGTCGGAGCCGGAAACCATCAGCTTGCCGTTCTCTTTGGCCCACGCCAGCGCCTGGGCATTGCGCCGATCATCCGTCTTGCCGTTATACACCTCTACCCCGTCAATATTCTTCGGGTCCGTACGGCGAATACCCACACGAAAAGGGTGTGCCTGGTAAATGAGAAAGCCGTTTTGCTCGCACAGGGCTTTGATCTTCGGCTCCCACACATTCATCAGATTGCCGGCGTTCTTGATAAACGCCTCCGTCACGCCGTAGATCAGGTAGTCGTTGGCGGTCCAGTAGTGGCGCAGTTCCATACCCAGCAGCACAGTAAAGCCCGCCGGGGCCGCCGCCTTCATCCGCCGATAACCGGACAGGTAAAAATCCGCCGCCTTTTGGGGGCACGCCAGCCGGTGAATAGGAAAGGTCATGGGGCTGTAATGGTCCGTAACCACAATGCCATTGTACCCGGCCTCCACATACATCTCCACAATCTTTTCCGGCTCCACCCGCCCGCAGCGGCTGACAGCGCCGGTGTGGCAATGTAGTTCATACTTATATTCCATAACCGTGCCTCCCCTCCATATCTAAAAAATATTATATGCCCTTTTGCCTCTGCCGTCAATCGTGCCGACTTTACAAAAATAAAGGAATATGTTATACTTCTTTTAACTATTTTGGTGAAAAAAGGAGTAAAAATGGGAAAGACAAGTGCCAAACTGGAACCGTATCTTACCGAACTGGAACCGTATCTGATAGAAGCAGAAAATCAATATAAAGCCAGCCCCTACTTTGCTATAAGAGCGGACTATTACGAAGCACGGCAAAGTTGTGAGATTGACGATCACATGATTTTGTATGAAGCGTTTTACGGCAGAGGGATCACCTGCAATCCGGGTGCATTATTCCGCTATCTGCTAAGCGACACTCGCTTTTCCGATTACACACATGTGTGGGTCTTGGAAGAAAGTGCGGATCGGGACAGAATCATTGCAGAGTTCGCAGACAAAGCAAATGTTCGCTTTGTTGAGCCGTTTACAAACGACTACTTAAAATATCTTTCCACCGCCAAGTATCTGATCAACAATAGCACATGGCCAAATTACTTTTCTAAAAAAGAAGGTCAGGTCGTCATCAACACCTGGCACGGTATTCCGCTAAAAAGCCTGTATTATGATATTCCGGGTGCAAATATAAATAATGCCAATGTGGTCCGCAACTTTTTGTTGACGGACTACTTGCTAAGTCCTGTTCCCTTTACCACAGAAAACTATAAACCGCAGGTAAACTGGATGGTATTTTTCCCGGTAAAATTATTGAGACCGGCTATCCCCGCATTGATCGCACTTTGAATGTAGACCGTGCACAAATCCAAAAAAGCTTGCTGGACAGCGGTGTAAACTATGACCCAAACAAGAAATTGATTCTATGGGCACCTACCTGGAGAGGCGAAAAGTTCGGCACACCGGATGTAAATCCGGAGGAATATCTGGAATTCGCAGAAACACTGTACAAATATATTGATAAAGACCGCTATCAAGTGCTCTTCAAGCCGCATCAGATCGTTTACAAAACATTGCGTGAAAAAGGACTGCTGCAGGACACCTTTGTTCCCGCTACGATAGATACAAACGCCCTTTTAGGCATTACCGATATACTCGTTTCTGACTATTCCAGCATTTTCTTCGACTTTTTGGCCACCGATCGACCGCTGCTCTTCTACATTCCCGATTTAGATATTTACACAGAGGAACGCGGGCTCTATCTGCCGGTAGATACCCTACCGGGCCCCATCAGCCAAGATGCAGACCAAATCGGGCGTTGGTGCGCACACATTGATCAATATAACACATTTTTTGATTCTCAAAAATACACCGCAGCAAAGGAAAAATTTGTTTGTAACGATGATGGGCATGTATGCGAGCGCGTGGTGAATGCCGTATTTTTTGGTGACAACACGCATTGTTTAACACTACCGACCAAAAAGAAGAAGCTGTTGTTCCATACAGACGGCATCTTGGCAAACGGCATTAGCTTTTCCATGCAAAACCTACTCAACCAAATTGACTGCGATAAGTACGATGTTACTTTTTACGCCATAGGGAAAGCAAAAGACATCGGCGAATATTTAGACGCAATTCCAAAGGGCGTTCGTGTCCTGTACAGGATCGGAAGTATGATTATCGACCGGGAAACCTATGCCCGCAAGGAATACTGCATGGATCATGCGATCATCGAAACGGATGACAATCCGATCTTTCCAAAAGCGTTTTATAATGCCGAATTTCATCGTGCATTTGGGGACGCCCAGTTTGACTGTATCATCAATTTTTCCGGGTTCAACGCATTTTGGGCTACTGTCTATTTTTCTCAGCGTCATATTCGCCAGGTCATTTGGATGCACAATGTGATGCAATCCGAATATGACCGCTGTGTCAATGGCCATTACACATTTCGGCGTCACTTAGATACAATTTATCGTCTGTATCCTTACTTGGATAAGTACATGAGTTGCTCTCATGCTGTTATGGAAGTCAACCGGGCAGATCTTGCAACGCCGGAAACATACAGCCGATTTGGTTATGCCAAAAATTTGACTAACAGTGCCCGTGTCTATAAAGGTGTGGCGCAACGGCAGATCGTCCACATGGACGGAGCGCCTTATCTTCTTATTTCCAACGCAGCAAACACATCAAGTTATACATTGGTTCCTGCACCCAAAAAGGAGCAAACTTGTTTTGCGACCATGGGTCGATTGGCAGATGCGAAAAATCAGGCGCGACTGATCGACGCCTTTGCTTTGCTGTGTAAAAAAACAAAAAGAGAAGATTTGCGGCTTTATATCATCGGCGACGGTCCGCTGCGCAACAAACTGCGCAAGCAGATCACAAAACTGAAGCTCACCGGGAAAGTCATCCTCACCGGCAATATCAGCAATCCGTTTGCACTGCTGGCCGATTGCGATTGCTTTGTTCTGCCCTCTTTTTACGAAGGTCAGCCCATGGTATTGTTGGAGGCGCGCACGCTGCATCTGCCTATTATCGTATCTGATTTTTCCAGCGTGAAGGATAGTCTATATCCAAACGGACAACTCTGTATCGGCATGGAGACCGAAGACATTCTGAACGCATTACAAGCCTTTTTAGACGGCCAAGTCCCCAACGACTATACCTTTGACCCGGACCAATATAACCGCGAAGCTATGGCAGAATTTGAAGTCTGCTTGGAAGATTAAGGAGGAAAAACAAAATGGAAGAATATCCTGTCTCTTTCCAAGACTATACCTTGTTCCACTTTGACGAACCTTTTGAGCAGACCGAATATTGCAAACAACTGGCGCACCCGCTGGATCCAAAATCAATTTTGATCCTCACAAAATCCAAATCCAGTCTGCCCCGAGTAAAGAAGTTGGCAAAAGCCGCACGCATTGCCGGACTGGAGATATATGTCCGTGAATACTTTGCAAAGGCCTTTGCCGGCAACAAACATGTGCACCCGGTAGAAAAAAACACACCGGCGTACTATAATGCCATGGCTACCGCCAAATGGGTCTATACCGATACGGTGCTATATACGAATTTTGCCAAACAACCGGGGCAAGTGCTTATTGAGCAGGTAGAACTCCAGCCGACCAACTGCAAAAATCGCGTACATTTAACAGCACTGGAGAACAAAGCAGACTATCATGTGCACACCAAAAGCCGCAAGGGAAACATTTCCGAGTCTGCGCTTCTATGCAAATTGGCATTACGACAGCTGCCCCCTAAAGCCCAGACAACAAATAAAACCAATTTGCTGTTTGTGATCAATTTCAAGTATTATAATCCTTTCTTTTCATTTTTCACCAGACTTACGGAGCGACTGGATTACAGTCGGTACGATGTTACATTATTATTGGAAGGGAAATACGCAGACCAGTACGCAACTCAATTAGAAGCGCTGGACCCTCGCGTGCATTTGGCTGTCAAAAGAGGTAAAATGCTCTGCGATGCAGAAACCAATCGTCGACTGGCTTATTTGAAGTACGAACACCACTTTATTGAGGAACCGGCCGATATATCTGCTTTCATATCCGATGGACTTTTTGTTCGTGAGCAAAGGCGCTTACTGGGAGACAAGCCTTTTGATTGTATTTTCAATTTAAAGTATGATGTCTTTTATTGGCGCTGGTTGCTGCGTTCTTATAACGGCACGAAAATAATCGCCAATCTGAATAATTATCGATCCACCAATGTGGACGCCTTACAGAAAAAAACAGGTCACATTAAGGAACACGAATTTAGCTTGTTCCTTAATCAAGATGCCGCAAATGCGGCAGCCGAATTTGACAATGAAAATCTCTGTACGGCCTTTGATTTGTTGCCATATATTCCTCTAAAGCGCAACAAAGACAAAGAACAAGCAACCGCTCCAATTCTTGAAATGCCCAACAAACAGCAAGTGCTGGTGGTAGATAAGCAGTACAAAAGCGGACTGGATACCCTGAGCATTACCACTATACCGGTATTTGATGCGCCCCCGGATTACATAGTGCTTGACAATCACACGCCCGCCGCTACTGCGCTACATCAGGTTCAGATGCTCGCTGAACAAGTCAAACAATTAGTTGTCTTTGACTTTTTCTCTGTTTTTACTTATGCTGAACGCAGTGCCATTCGGCACACGGACAATATCTGCTATTTAAGTTCGCCTAATGTCTACCTGACCCTACAAAACAAATTAGGCAACTGTTGGCTCCCTGCTGCGCAGTATCTGCCCGGTGTGCAAATGGAAGCACAAGAATACGGTCACACAATCCGATATTTTGATGAAAATATCAAAGTAACAGAAAAAGATCAAATATTTGACATAAACGAGTGGCTTTACAAGATACAAAATGTTTAAAAAGAGTAAGTCCCGCAGAATTAAACTGCGGGACTTACTTTTTTGTATTAGTAGTTTTTAGACTTTAAGAATTTGTAGATTCGTTGGCTGTTGTGGTGGTCACGGAACATAAAATACTGCTTGGCCATTTTGCGGTACCTGGGCTTCATCTCAAAGCCCGCTGCCGCGTAGCTGTCCAGGCAGGGCACCAGGTTCTCCACCTGTGTAAACCGGTCGCCGGGCAGTTGGGTAGTCATATCCAAATACGAGCCGTGCACCTGGTTATACAGGTCATAGTCAAACTGGTAATACACCACCGGCTTATTTTGGTACAGCACATCCCAGCACACACTGGAATAGTCCGTCACCAGCAGCTTGCAGCGCATCATCAGTTCATTCAGCGGCTGCTGGCCAAAAGGAATACAGGTGACCCGGGGACTGATCTTGTCCTTAAAATTATTCATATACCCGGCAAATTTAGGGTGCAGATAAAACACCAGACGGGTATGATTGCGCCGGAGCATCTCGTCCAGCGCCGGATCCGTCAACAAAGCGGAATAATTTTTGTAGTAATCGCTTTGCAGGAAGGTGTCGTTATCCACCTCCTCCAGCCAGGAACGCCAGGTGGGCATCATCAGAATAAACGGATCGTCCGGTGTGGACTTGTCCTCCAGCACATCCCAGCGGGCAAAGCCGGTAATGGGCACATTCTCCGGTTCGTAGTCAAACTCCCGCACCACAATATCGTGCTCCGGCCGGGAGCAGGTAACAAAGTAGGTCATGGGGCTGCTGCCATTTTTGCCAAACAGCTGGTCCACCCGCTTCATAGCGGTAACGCCATGCTGCAAAAACAGCTCTTTCTTTTGCTTAATGGCTCGGCGCACAATGCTGGGTTTAGATCGCCACACATACAGATGCGAGGTAGAATCGGAAGAAATGCAAATCTTCATAGACAGGCTCAGCAGCATGTGCTTGAGACTCATAAAGGGCACCACCTGGCGGCCGTAACCGGCCACATTCTTGTAGTCCGGCTCCCGGGGGTCCATAATATAATAGATATGCCGACGCTCTTTCTCCGGCAGATGCTCCATACAGTATTTGAAGAAATAGTAGCTGTTGTCCTGGGCGGTCTTACAGAACTTCTCATACACCACCCAGTTCTTTTGCCGCTGCCAAAGAGGACGGAACAACATATACAGTGTATAGGCAGTAATCTCCCGCAGGCGCACCGCCGCCGTATCGTACTCGCACAAGGGGCGATAGCAGTAGCACAACTGGCCGCCCTTTCTGTAGTAGGGGAACAAAATATGGGTATCGTCCACCAACGCCTGGCAGTTGGTAAAGAACAGCTGCCACCGCTGCAAAGGCTTGGCAGACACGATCTTCACCGGATACACGGCGCCAAACTGGCGGATCTGCACATAAGCGTCCCAATACAGCTCCTTCAGCGGCAAGTGCGCGTCCAGCTGCAGATCCAAACGCACTGCACTGCCGCCGCGGCGCGCTTGACCCGTGTGTCAAACGGCACGGCGATCTCTTCCGTCTTGGAACGGAACTGCAACACGCCGCCCACCACCTGATCCGGTTCGATTCCCTTAAGCGCCAGGTGCATGGAGCACCGGTGGCCCTTGCAATGCAGCCTCTGCAAGGCCGCGCCACGCTGCAATCGGTTCATCGCCAACTCCGATGTGGTCAGCCAAACGGTTAGGCACCGTGGGGCATTTTTCTTATTCTCTAAGAACGGCAACAGCACCAGGGGCTGGGGCTGCCGCTCTGCTGAAAAGGCGGCCAAGGCAGCCTGCCGATCCGGCAGCAGTCCATTCTCCGCCGCACGGCGAAAGGCCGGGGAAAAATAGTCTTTGGAAACCCCGTAGGTACTCTGATCCACGCCGTAGTAATACGGCGCCTTGTTCCAGGCATTGGCTTTCACCTGGGCCCGGCGGCGCTTTTGGGGATCGTCAAAGGTCAAGAGTACCCGGCGACCGGTTTTTCCACTGCGAGCGATCAACGCCGGCACGCACCCTCTGCGGATATACAGCAGCACATCCTCTACCACCGCACTCAGGTCATACCGTGCGCAGGTGGCAACGCCCTCCGGTGCGTCCCATGCTGCCAGCACGCAGCCTTTTTGATTCAGCACCGCCTGCTGCAAAACGGTATAATCGGCCGAAATGGCGCCATACTGCAACTGCACCACGCCGTCCCGAACAGTGCACTGCTCCAGGGGCACACGCACGGCCTTTCCCAGGTCCGCCGTATAACCGGGTGCAAACACACTGCTGTGACGCCGATACTTGCCATCGATTTTCAAATTGGGGAAGATCCGCTGCTGATCCCGCCGCAGCAGTCGCTCTTGCACCCGCCGCACGCCAAAGGACGCCAGCAGCGCCTCAATATAGGTGCGCGGCACGGTCATGGTGGTGATCACATAAGGAAACGCGTCATTAAACTGATCGTGGAGCACCGGGCTCAAATCCCCTTTGAACCACTTTTTCTCCATCAGAACCAGCGTGTGATCGTCTGCCTTTTTCGCCAGTGTACGCAAATCAGACAGCTGGGTAATCGGCTGGGGGTACAGCACCCGCCAGGTTTTCTCTTTATTCTTGCCGTAGTCGATCACTTCCAGATCGCCGGTATCGCCGGTAAATGCCAGCTTTAACAGCTTTTCGCTTACATCCGGGCTATCGTACTTAGAGAATGTATGATAATACTCCGTATCGCTGTAATCATCTTGCAAGCAAGCGCCGCTGCGCAGGCACTCCACCAGTTCGTCCGTCTTGTAGATCTGGCGAAACGGCAGGGTGCGCACATCCATATACAAACCACGGTCTGCCAAATAGGTATCGTAGTCATACATAAACAGGATAATGGGCTTCTTGGTTAAGGAAAAGTCAAAGAACACACTGGAATAATCTGTAATCAGTGCGTCGGCACAATTCAAAAATTCGTAGTTGCTGACCTCTGTAGGAAACGACAGAATATGCTGATACGCATCCAACTGCACCGCCCCGTGCAAAATCGGATGAAAATTCACATACAGCACCTGGTCGTCCTTTAAACCGCTGTCCACCTGGTGCATAATTTTTTTGACCTGTGCCGCATATTCCAGCACATCCACACTGTGATTGCTCTGGCCCCGCCAGGTGGGCATATAGGCATAGACCGTCTTGTCCTCCAGCCCCAGCTGCCGGCGCAGGGCGGTGCCTTTCTCCGGCTCCATAAACACCTTGTTGCGGGGGTAACCGGCCATCACCACCTTGCCGGTATACAACGGCTCCAAATTGTAATCCCGTAGGATCACATCCCGGGTAAAGGCGTTGGGCTGGGTCAAATAATCTGCCTGCAAAAAGTTGTGCTGCACATTGTACATGGACTCAATGCCCATGCGCATTTGCTTACCCAGGGTCTTCAGCGGGGTGCCATGCCAAGTCTGCATATACACCTGCCCGGGTCGCTTAATGAAGTAAATGGGCAGCGACGCATTGGAAAAAATATGCTGGGCGCAAGCCAAAATACGGGTGTAGCGGAAGGTGGTCACATCCACCAGCTCCACTTGCAAACCGGAGGCGTTCACAAAAGCTTGGTGCTTCTTTTTATCCTCTGTGGCATAGAACACCCGGTACTGCCCCGGGTAAAGCCGTGCGATCTCTTGCGCCAGCACCAGCCCGGAGTCGGACACCGTTTGGCCGTGGAAGGACTCGATGAGCACCCACTTGGGACGCAGACGGCAGTATTTTGAAAAAAAGCCGTAATAAAACTTGCGCTTGGGGGTCTTGCTGACCAAACGACACAGCCGCTTCTTGATCGCTTTTAATTTTTTTCGAATTCCAGCCATAATTTCTCCTGTTTTCTACCACTTATAAAAGCCACAAAACCCCGCCGAAAATCGGCAGGGTATATAATCAAGTCTGTTATTTTTTTGGTCCCGACCGGGGGCGCCATCCGGCTCGTCCGGCAGCTGATCTACGCCACCCACCGCCTCTTGCAGGCCCAGGTCCTCTTTGATCTGAGAAGTGGAAATACCCGGTGTGCGATCCAAAAACACCAGCTCACAGTAGTCCTTCAAATAATCGAACTTGTCGCTGCCTTTCCAGTCGCCGCCCATGACCACCGTATCAATATGGTATTCCTGCACATCGTGGATCTTTTGCTCCCAGCTGTTCTCCGGGATCACCAGATCCACATAGCGAATGGCCTCCAGCATCTTCTTGCGTGTCTCATAGGTGTGGTAAGCCTTTTTGCCCTTTTCGGCGTTAAATTCATCTGTAGAAAGCGCCACCACCAGGTAATCGCCCATAGCCTTTGCCCGCTGCAACAGCCGAATATGACCGTAGTGGAGCAGATCAAAGGTGCCGTATGTTAAAATCCGTTTCATCTGATTCTCCCGTCTTTTCTAAAAAATAATCTTTTTTTGTTATTAAACCACATTTGCACCGTCTCTGTCAAGCACCACACGCTCCACCACACGCTGTGCGGCATGGCCGTCGTCCAAATAATTAAAGCGGGCGTTGAAAGCAGCATACTTCTCCGCATACCGGGACTTGTCCGCCTCTACGGCGTGCAGCGCCCGATGCAGATCCGCCTGCGTTTCCACAATCGGGCCTGGCAAACAATCCAAATCAATATAAAATCCACGAATTTCACCTGCATAACTGGCCAGATCGTACATATAAAATAGCATAGGCCGGTGCAGATTCGCATAGTCAAAAAACACGGAGCTGTAATCGGTAATGAGCACATCTGCCACCACATACAGCCGGTTAATATCCGTCACGCCGCAGGCGTCGTATACAAAGCCCTTGTATTTCTTAAAATCAAAAGAATTGGCCACCAAATAGTGGGCACGGAACAAGATCACATAATCGTCACCGAATTCCCGGCGCAGGGCGTCAAAATCCATGTGGGTGCGGTACACATAGCCCAATTTGGCGTCATGCTGATTGTCCCGCCATGTGGGCGCATAGAGAATGACTTTTTTATCCATCGGCAGTCCCAATTCCCTTTTGATTTGCGCCTCATCCTCCGGCGTATGGTTAATCAAAAAGTCATTGCGAGGATAGCCCGCCTCCAGCACCGTGTCCGCCTTGCCCACCGCCTGCAAATTCCAGGCGGAAATGAACTTCTCCGCCGCAAAGGCAGAGGGCGCCAAAATATACTTAAACTTCTCTGCATCCACCTTGTATTTTTGGCGAATTTCCTCTTTGGAATTCATAGCATTGTCAGAAATGGAAATATCGTATCCTAAGCGCTTTAGGGGCGTACCGTGCCAAAGCTGCACATACACCTGGTCGTCCTTTGGATAAATATGGTCTGCAATCCGATAGTTAAAGAACCAATACTTTGCCCGGGCGCAAGCTTCCTCATAAGCCGGGGTGTTTACGGTAACCATATAGGTATTGGGGTGATCCAGCACATACGTGAATTTCTTCGGTTCCCGAAAAGCCCACACAAAAGTGTAATCCGCAAAGCGAGGATCGCTGCACATATATTCATAAATGGCCTTGGGGCTGTCGCTGTACCCCCTGCCGTCAAAGGTAGAAAAAAGCACCACCTTGGGATCCGTTGCAATATGTGCCGTGCGCTTTTGGTAACCGCCCATACGCTCATCCAGCAAAATTCGACGGCTGGCCTTGCGAAAAACAGCGCTGCGCTTGGCCACGTCAATGGCCACTTTTTTGATTTTTTTGAACGCTTCTGCACGCCAATCACGCTTATGGGGCGCATACAGCAGTTCTAAATTGTCCGTGTTATACCAAGCCATGGCTTCCTCTTCACTTTCACAGAGTCTATATACAATATTATAAATAGATAGCAGATAATGTCAATATTCTTTCTGAAAAAGGCAAATCCTGCGCCGGCGAATATAGACAAATTATGCAGTTTATGCTACTATAAAGAACAGAGATTTTTTTGCAACTTCCACATAGGCGGAGAAAAATATGACTAAACCCACTGTTACAATTGAACGCTGCCAACAGATCGGCCATCAGCTGAATCTGCAAGTGGCCCTCACCTGTCCGGTGCCCCCGGTGTACCCCAAACTCAGCATCGTCTTTACCTGCGGCGAACGCACCCGGATCATTCCCATGGCATTTACCGACAGAGACGGCACCACGCTGCGCGCCCAAAAAACCGTGGAGCTGGCCTATGTGTTTTACGAGCCGCCGGTGGGGCAACCCATGGGCATCACGTTTCTTTATACCGACGGCGTCCACGGCTATCAGCCGGTAGAACCGGACCAACCGTACCAAGTGACCTGTCCGCCCCGCCGGGCGCTGCGCCACTTTATCCACAGCAGCAAAAAAGAGAAGTTGAAACAGTTGGCGGGGGCTTGCTTCTCGCTGCTGGCGCTGCCCTATCGACACTGCAAGGTGCAACCCAAGCAAGTAACGTTCCTTTCCAACCGTTCCAATCGATTGTCCGGCAATATTAAATCCGTCTTTCTGGAGATGACCAAGGTACCGGGCGTGGAGATCACCGTCCTGTGCCACAAGGGCAACCTGCTTCACAGCCTGCCGGTGCTGCGCCAATTTCTGCGCCTGTATGCCACGTCGCAGGTGGTGTTTGTAGACGACTATTATCACCTGCTGTCTTATGTAAAGAAAAAACCGGAGGTGCAGCTGGTGCAATTGTGGCACGCCTGCGGTGCCTTTAAGACCTTTGGCTACTCCCGCCAGGGTGAGCAGGCACTGCCCCAAGGCTCGCCCAATCACCGGCAGTACGACTACGCGATTGTCAGCTCTCAACAGGTGTGCCCCTGCTATGCAGAAGGCTTTGGCATTGATTTGCAAAAGGTATTACCCCTGGGCTCACCTCGGTGCGACCGCTTTGCCGATGACCGATACAAGGCGGCCTTTACCAAGCGCTTTTATGCGGAAAATCCCCAATTAGCAGACAAAAAGATCGTGTTGTTCGCGCCCACCTTTCGAGGCGGCGGTCAAGGCAACTGCTACTATCCGCTGGAGAAATTCCGCCCGGACGATCTGCTGGATGCCCTGCCGGAGAACACGGTGCTGGCAACGAAAATGCACCCTTATCTAACCGAACGCCCCACCTGCCAAAGGGCAGAGCACGCCAACCGGTTTATTGATCTGACAGATCGGTACGATGTGAACGACCTGCTGTTTGTCAGCAGCGTACTCATCACCGACTATTCCAGCGTGGTGTACGAGGCGTCTATTTTGAACCTGCCCATGCTGTTCTATGCCTCGATTTAGAAAGCTATTGCAAGGAGCGGGACTTTTACTGCGACTACGCCTCCTTTGTGCCCGGGCGCATTGTACGCACCATGGAGGAACTGACCCACGCCCTGCAAACGGAGGATTACCAGCAAGAGAAGGTAGCGCCCTTCTACACCCGCAATTTTGACGATACCGCCGGAAAAGCCACCCAAAATGTGGTGCACTTTGCCAAAGAGCTGCTGCATATTCCCACGGATCACCTACCCCTATAAATTCCCAGTAACGGAGACTGTTCATGTTTAACTGCAAAATGATTATCAACCGCCTGCATATTGAGGACGCTCGTATGGAGATCGGGGTGGCCATCAACTGCCCCTTTGATGTGGATGTTTCCTCTCCCAAAGCGCGAATCCTGTTTGAATGTGACGGACAGACCCGCCGCCTGCCCCTGCGGGTGGTCAACTACTTTCGCCAAAAGCAGGAGGGGAGCTGCATTGTGGTATGCAACTATACCTATCTGCTGGACCAGATCTTTTACCACTTCCAGCCGGAAAGTCCGGTGACCGTCACCATTGACTTTGAGTACGGCCGCCACACGGTGCAAGCGCTGCCCTTTACCGTGTCTACCAATGTGCTTCACGAGAACCCGGGTTTGGAACTGCCGGAGGAATACATGGAGTACGAGTGCTTTGACGGCGCTACGGTATTTGACGCACCGGACAATGAGTATGTCCCCCCGGCGCAAACCGGAAACCGTACCTACACCTTCGACTTTGACTGCGAAAACAGCGCCATTCTCCTTTTTCGAAAAAAAAGAAAAACGGAGATCGACCCTTTGTGCAGCGCAGCCGTGTGCTGGTGCCCCTGTTGCGGTTTATTGACTTTGCCCTGCGGTGCCTGCTTGCCCTGCTTTTGCTGCCGCTGTTTCTGTTTGACGGCATTTTAGCCGGGCTGGATATTGTGCCCCGGCGCAAAACCGCACCCATTGAGGGCGTGGGCAAAAACATTTTTGTGCAGTTTAAGATCAATGTGTCTTCCTTTATTAAAACCAGCTTTAAGCGTGCCAATTTTGTGGAGAACATTCGCCGCCCGGTGTATGCCTTCTACAACGCCTACTATAAGCTGCTGTGCAAAAAGGAAGTCGTGCCCAACCGGGTCACCTTTATGTCCGGCCGACGGGACACTCTGGGCGGCAACCCGGAGTTCGTCTATAACCAAATCAAAGACGACCCGAATATTGATTTTCAGTTTTTGCTGTTCTCCGACCCTAACGGCCACTATAAAGCGAAAAACATGTTCCGCTTTGTCAAGCTGTACGCCTCCTCCAAGGTGGTGATTGTGGACGATTACTTCCGCCTGCTGAATATGGTGGACAAGCGCCCGGAAGTGAAGCTGATGCAGTTGTGGCACGCCTGCGGCGCCTTTAAGACCTTTGGCTTTACCCGCCTGGGCAAGGCAGGCGGCCCCAAGCAAACGGACCCCAACCACCGCATGTACGATGTGGCCATTGTCTCCTCTGCGGAGATCGCCAAGCATTACGCCGAGGGCTTCGGCCTGTCCGATGACAAGGTGTTGGCCACCGGTATTCCCAGAACAGATATATTTATGGACCCACAATATGCCCAAGCGGTGCAGGATGGGTTCTATGCCAAGTATCCCCAGCTGCGGGACAAGCGCATCATCCTCTTTGCCCCCACCTTTCGAGGCAACGGCCAAATGAGCGCCTACTACCCGGCAGACGCCTTCCATGTGGACGAGTTTATGGAAGCTTTGCCGGCAGATACGGCACTGCTGATCAAGTACCACCCCTTCTGCCCGGAGCGCCCGGTGATCCCGGAAGGCTACAAGGATCGGGTGCTGGATCTGTCCGACGAGGACGAGCTCAACGACCTACTGTTCGTCACCGATCTGCTGATCACCGACTACTCCAGCGTGGTGTTTGAAGCGTCGCTGCTGGATATTCCCATGCTGTTTTATGCCTTCGATCTATTTGACTACATCAGCAAACGGGATTTCTATTATGATTTTGAGAGCTTTGTGCCCGGCAAAATCGTCTTTTCTCAACGGGAATTGACAGAGGCCGTCGTCGCCGGTGACTTTGAGAGCGAGAAAGTACCGCCCTTTAAGACCAAGTTCTTTGACCACCTGGACGGCCGCTCCAGCCGCCGAGTGGCAGACCTGATCCTGCGTTTCATCGGTGAGAAAGCGTAAAAAGCATACGCCTTTACCCCCGGCTGTACAGCCGGGGATTTTTTTGCCGTAAATTGGAAAAACAGGCGTATAAAATTTTCGTATCGCCGGGCAAAACAGGTACAAAATAATAGGGATATATTAACATTTAAGGAGATATGCTCTATGAAAGCTACCGGTATTGTACGCCGCATTGACGACTTGGGGCGCATTGTGATCCCCAAGGAGATCCGCCGCTCGTTCCGCATTAAGGAGGGCGACCCACTGGAGATCTTTACCAACGCCGACGGCGAGGTGATCTTTAAGAAATATTCGCCCATCGGCGAGCTGTCCCAATTTGCCGGGCAATACGCCGAGGTGCTCCACAAGAACGGCTGCTCCCCGGTGGTGATCACGGACAACGACCATGTGGTGGCCGCTGCCGGGGTCAGCAAGCGAGAAGTGATGGAGCGCCGGGTGACCAAGGCGCTGGAGGATGTGATGGACGCCCGCACCCCACGGATCGCCAAGGCACCCGGCGAATGCCTGCAAGCCATTGAGGGCTACGACCGCCCCGCAGAGGTAGCCTATCCCATTGTGTACGGCGGCGACGTGTCCGGCACAGTACTGCTGCTGCAAGGGGAGGACGGCAACCTGCCGGACGAAGCACAAATCCGGCTGATCCAGGTAGGCGCCGCCTTTTTAGGTCGGCAAATGGAATAAATGGAATTGTGCAATTTGCACAAAAAGTAAATGCGTTTTTAGTGCATAGTAGCCAATACGCAGAAATGGCAAAAAAAGCCTTGCATTTTTGAAAATCGGGTCTATAATGTGTCACGAAAAGAGAAAAACGGACCCGAGGTAAAAGCAATGAAGAAACTCAGAAACAACGCACGCGGTTATATCCTGGATATGTTTGCACAGCACCATATGGTGAAGCGCACCGTACTGTCTTTTCTGAGCATTGTGATTATGGGGTTTGGTACGGCTCTTTTCAATGTTTCCGGTTTCGGCGTAGACCCGTTCACCTCTATGAATATGAGCGTGGCCGCCGTTTTAGGGGTCAGCTTTGGTACCTACCAGCTGATCATCAACGCAGTGATCCTGCTGTATGTAGTTATCGTTGCGCACCGGGGACTGGTCGGTGTAGGCACCGTGTTCAACATGGCCGGCGTCGGTTACAGCTGTGAGTTATTCAGCAGCCTGCTGATGCCGATGGTAAAGCAGAACGACACTCTGTCAATTAGAATCCCCCTTCTCCTTGCCGGTATCCTCGTTCTCTGCTTTGCCTGTAGCCTGTTCTTCACGGCCAACATCGGCGTTGGTCCTTATGACGCCCTGGGCTTTATGCTCAGCCGCTTCACCAAGCTGCCGTACAAATGGGTGCGGGTGCTGACGGATGTGACCGTGGTGTCCATCGGACTGCTGGTCAGCGGCGGCTTTACCGCCATTGCCCACGGCGACTTTGCCAGTATTCAAAATATCGGCATCGGCACCGTCATTACGGCCTTTTGTATGGGCCCGCTGATCAACTTCTTTAACAAGACCCTTTCCGCAAAAATCTTCAATGTAGACTATGCCCAGATCAGCAAGGATGTGGCGTTCTTTATGATCAAAGGCGCAATGCGGAAAAATTCTCTGGGTGCCGTTCCCGGCAACAACACCCAGTTATACAGTCAGGCTTACAGTCTGACTGATAAGTAAGATGCCAAGAAGGTTGCCTTCTCTCCCCCTTTCCGGGCAGCCTTTTGACATATATAATTTATGGCTTTTGCATAAATTTTTACCCCCCTTAAAAGAAGCGACACCGAATGCTATGTTCGGCGTCGCTTCTTTTATCTGCAAAAAACAAAAGCGGCAGCCTGCTGGAAACAGAGCGGACTGCCGTATTTTTATTTATGATATTTAGAATGGTTGTTGATGGCGCAGGCCCGGTAGATCTGCTCCAGAAGCACCAGGCGGGCCAACTGGTGCGGCAAAGTCATTTTACCAAAGGACAGCTGCAAGTCGCCTGCGGCCTTTACACGAGGCGACAGGCCATACGAACCGCCGATGACAAATACCAGGTGGGAGCTTTGCTGGCTAAAGTCCGCCACCCGGGCCGCCAACTGCGCGCTGGACAGCTCTTGCCCCTCGATACAAAGGGGGATCACCCGAGCACCTTTTGGAATTTTTGCCAATATGCTGTCGCCCTCCTGCTCCAGCACTCGTTGGATCTCTGCCGGAGACGGATCTGCCGGGCAGCGGCTCTCCGGCAATTCCACCACCTGCACCTTGGAAAAGGCGGACAGCCGCTTTAAGTACTCGTCGCAGCCCTCGCGAAGATATTTTTCTTTTAGCTTGCCCACCGTCAGAACGGTTATGCGGATCATAACACCAGGCACCCGCCTTCCTGCTCCGGTGCAGCCACCTGCAAGCGGTAGTCTACCTCCGGCCGGGCACCCAACGCCGTCAGAGCCGCCACGGTGGTCTGGTATGCCAAAGAAGGCATATTGTTCTCCCGGCTCAGGTGAGACAGCACAAAGCGGGTGGTGCCGCTGCGCAGCAACTCCCCGGCAAAGGCGGCGCAGTCCGTATTGGACAAATGGCCGGTATCGGACAAAATGCGCTGTTGCAGCGGATAGGGATACGACCCGGCGCGCACCATAGACGGCTCGTGATTGCTCTCCAGAAATACCAAATCTGTGCCCGGCAAAGCCGCTTTCGCCGCCGAGGTTATGTAGCCGGTATCCGTGCACACGGCAATGCGCCGCCCGTCCGGCATCGTAAACTTATATCCCTGGCACGCCACGCTGTCATGGCTCAAGGCAAAGGGCAGCACTTGCAGATCCATAAAATCCCCAACCTCTGCAAAGGGGCGGGCGTCCACCTTCTCATTCAAATTGCCCTGGCGCGCCATCTGCTCCAGCACCGCCGGATGGGCAAACACCGGAATATGATACCGTGCGGCAAACACCCGCACACCGGCCCCATGGTCTCCATGCTCGTGGGTAACAAAAATGCCCTTGATCTCCGCCGGGTCCGCGCCCACCTGGCGCAGCTTTTGCTCGCACCGCCTGGCAGACACACCGATGTCCACTAAAATTTGATTGTTGCCGCAGCCCACATAAATACTGTTGCCGCTGCTGCCGGAAAAAAGAGAACACGCCTTGCTCATTTTGTCTCCTAATCTGCTTTTATTTTATCCAAAAAAGAAAGGGTGGAACCCGGTCCACCCGTACTTTGTTTTTTTATCCTGCGTTTGCCGTGGCCGCACCGTCGTCGCCGTCGTCACAGGGCACCCGCCGAATATCGGCACCCAGGGCAGAGAACTTCTCTACCACATCCTCGTACCCACGGTCCACATACTGGATATTGGTCACCCGGGTCTCGCCTCGCGCCACCATACCGGCAATGATCATGGCCGCACCGGCGCGCAGGTCCGTAGCCTTTACGGTAACGCCGGTCAGCGCCGGCACACCCTCGATGACAGCCACCTTGCCGTCCACCTGGATATTGGCGCCCATACGGCTCAACTCGCCTACATACTGGAAGCGATTGTCCCACACACCCTCTGTGAGAATACTGGTACCCTCTGCCACAGACAGAAGCACCGCCATCTGGGGCTGCATATCCGTGGGGAATCCCGGGTGGGGCATGGTCTTTACATTGCAGCGGGTCAAGGGCTTAAAGCGGGTGATCCGCACCGCGTCGTCATACTCAATGATCTCCGCGCCGGCCTCCTCCAGCTTAGCGCTGATAGACTCCAAATGCTTGGGAATCACATTCTTCACCAGCACATCGCCGCCGCAGGCAGCAGCCGCCACCATATAGGTGCCCGCCTCGATCTGGTCCGGGATAATGGAGTAGGTGCAGCCGTGCATCTTCTCCACCCCGCGAATTTTAATTACATCAGTGCCGGCGCCGCGCACATCGGCACCCATAGAGTTTAAGAAGTTGGCCAGATCTACGATATGCGGCTCCTTGGCTGCATTCTCGATCACCGTCAAACCGCGAGCCAGCACAGCTGCCAGCATCACATTGATGGTAGCGCCAACGGACACCTGGTCCATATAAATAGAAGCGCCGATCAGCTTGTCCGCCCGGGCGCAAACCATACCCTCAACGGTATTCACCTGGGCACCCAGCAGTTCAAAACCCTTAATATGCAGGTCAATAGGCCGCACACCGAAGTTGCAGCCGCCGGGCATAGCCACCTGCGCCTGCTTAAACCGACCCAACATAGCGCCGATCAGGTAATAACTGGCGCGAAAACAGGAGGTCAACTCATAGGGCACGCTCTGGCATTTTAAGGAGCGGGAGTCCACCTCAATGGTGTTTTTATTGATCATTTTGATCCCGGCGCCCATACTGTCCAAAATCTTAATGATCAGGCTAACATCGCTAATGGCGGGAATGTTCTCAATCCGCACCACGTCGTCCGCTAAAATGGCCGCGGGAATAATGGCCACAGCTGCGTTCTTGGCGCCGCTGATATTCACCTCGCCAAACAGCTCGTGACCGCCTTCAATTATAAAATTATCCAAAAGGTGTCCACCTCTTTATATCTCTATCCAAAAGTAATGTTTGCAAAAACTAAAATCTTTATAAGTTCCAATTCATTGCAGATATTATAACAAAATCCGTAAAGAATAGAAACAAAAAGCACCGTATTTTATCCAAAATGTAACTTTTACAAAAAGGCCATATCTGTAACGCCTGTAAAAATCATCTACCACATCTTGTTAAAACGGCAAAATTCGTTGAAACAGCGCAAAATCTTGCGCCCTCATTAGGTAACAAAAGGGTAACATAAAGGCCGCCGCTTGTCAAGGGGGCAAGTGGTCGTTTTCCGCTTCAGCAAGACAAAAAAGCGCCCTGCCGCGGTAAAAAACGGCAGAGCGCCAAAGGCACTTATAAAACCGACTGCTGGTGATCGCCGATGCCGCCGGTTAAAATAGCATCACAGGCAAAGATCAGCTTTTTCATATCCATATTGCCCGGCAGCAAATGAGCGGGAATCTCTATGACAGACAGCACCAGCCGGTAAACGGCGCTATCCCTGCCCACCGGATGGGCAGAGCCGTCCATAAATTGCAGCAGAATCCACTCCAGATAAGGCAGAATCGGCCGATCCGCCAGTTCTGCCGCCGCCCGGCGTCCACATACCGACCCAGCCCTAAACGCCGCAGCGTTCGTTGCAAGTCCCTCACCGTGCCGGTGCGCAGCAAACGAAACAACGGCTTTACCAATGGATACAGAGGCAGCAGCTTGCGCCCGGGCAGCTGCAAGGCGTCCAGCTTCTGGGCAAAATCCGCCGGGGACCCGGCAGACAGCAACCGCCGCAGCAAATTGCAAGCGTGGTCCCGGGTGTAAGCCACCGCGTCCACCGGGCGGCCGTACCAGTCAAAAGTCGCCAGGTGCTCCACCTGCATCTGCACCTGCAAATCATCCGTCACCGTCACCTGTACCATAGGCACCGGGTAGCCGGACAGGGCGCCGACATTCACCTCGGTCAATTCGTTTCCAGCCGGAGAGCGATAGCGATCCGTACGCTGCAAATGGCTGTGACCCACAAACATATAGCGCAGCCCTGCGTCTGCCAGCCGGGCGGTCACCGCCTTCCGGTCCCCTACGCAGCAGCCGCCGGTAAGCAGCGGGTGCACGTGAGGCAGCAGCAAATGGTGCTGCATACCCAGCACCAAACAGCCCTGTTCCTTGGCGCGGTGCAGCTGTTCCTCAATCCACTGAAAATGCGGTTCCGTATAACCGGCCTTGCCCCGACCGTTTTGGTCGTCACACAGCGCCAGCAGCCAAATTTTCTCTGCCAAAGGGATCACATAAGAGCTGATTCCCAAATGGGTGCGGTACTCGGCAATAGCCTGCCGCCCACCGAAATCGTAATAAAAATCGTGAATCCCCGTGTGGGGCATGGTGGGCACATCATGGGTGACTCGGGCACCGGTAAAGCGCCGCGGGTTGCCGTCACAGCACCAGTCGTGGGTGTTGGTGATCAGGTACACCGGCTTTTCCTCTGCCAAGGCGTACAGCTTCTCCCGCAGCTCCCGGTGGCACACCATTTCACCGTCATTGGTCAAATCTCCCGCCAGCAGCACCGCCCGGGTGTCCGACCGGGCCAAATGGTCAAAAGCGGCGTCAATGATGGCGCCGCTCTCTGCCAGGCACTTTTGATCCGAGCCGCTACGAAGTTCATACGCCCGGCCGGAAGTGCCCAAAGTCTTGGAATAATAATGTAAATCTGCAAGAAAGGTGAATTTGTACATCTGACTTCCCCGTCTGTTTAGCCCTCTTTGGCCTCTGCCGCCACAGCCTCCTGGGCTGCTGCCTCGCCTGCCTGGGCACGGCGAGCCATAATGTCCTTAATCATCCGGCGGTGGCTGTCGCCGGTAATGTTATAAAAGTGCATGGGAATGAGCATCAGCGCATAGCCCACCATGGGAAACACGGTAGTCATCAGGAACAGCCCCAGCAGAGTGGAATGATTCTGTAAGGTGGACACATCGGTGGTGTGCTCCACATAGCCGGTGCGGGCCAGTACCTGCAAGCAGATAAAGGAGGACAGCGTACCCTCCAGCTTGCCGGTAAAGCTCATAATGGACAGCATAGTGCCCTCTACCCGCTTGCCGGTTTTCCACTCTACATAGTCCACCGTCTCCGCTTCCATTTCTTTTTGCATCAGGTTCTTAAACTCCAGCGGGAAAGTAACCACGGCAGAAAAGACAATAACCATCAATCCGGTAAGCAGGGACACGGACTGACCGGCACCCTTGTTCATAATGCCGTTATAGGTGCACAGGGCAAACAGACCGTTGAGCACAATACCCATCACGCAGCACACCTGGTAAAACTTCTTAGAGTCCGCCTTGCGACCCAGCCGCTCAATAATAATGGGTACAAAGATACCTGCCAAAAACGAGCCGGGTGCCTTGGCAATGTCCAAAAAGCCGTTATACTTGGCGTTAAACAACGCGTCATAGGCAAAGTAGAAGGACGCCTGCTCGGACACCTTGATGATCACAAAGAAAATATTGCCCAGAAAGAGCATCAGCAGCGGCCGGTTGGTTACCAGCAGGTGCAAGCATTCTTTTAAGCTGGGCGCCTCCTCGTGGTGCTCCAACCGCTCTGTAGTGTTCTTAAAGGTAAAACGGGTAAAGAGAATAATAAAGAACGCGGAAAAGACAGCGGCTGCCAGATACGCCTTGTCCAAATTCTGGTTAAAGTACGGCAGCCAGGCGGCAAAGGCCACCAGCCCGGCAGGAATAGCCCCCAGGATCATACGCCCGATGGAGGCAACACCGTACAGCTTAGTGCGTTCCGTGCCGTTTGGCGTCATACTGAACGCCAGCGCCCCCATAGGCACATCAAAGGCGGTGTAGGTCACATCCAGCCCTACAAAGGCAAATACCGTCAGGGCAATCTTTGCCCCATAAGACAGGCTGTCGTTGCCAATAAAAAACAGCAGCATAAACAGCGACACGAAGTACGGCGCAAACTTGATATACGGCCGCATTTTGCCGTACTTGGTGCGGGTCTTATCTACAATCACGCCCATGATCGGGTCATTGATGGCGTCAAAAATACCGCAGTACAGGCGAATATTAGAGGCATGGCGCGCCTTAATATGCAACACATCGGTAATAAAGAAGTTTACATACTTTGAGGCGGTCATGGAGGTGCTCATACCCTGGGCGCCACGACCCATGGCATAGGACAGCGCCTCTCGCCAGGTAATGTAGGTCTCTTCCCCCACATCTTTGGTCACGATCTTTCGATCGAGGAATGATTTGATCTTGTTCATTTTTACAGGCAGACGCCACGGCGCCGCCCCATCACCTCCGTTCCCGGCAAATACCGAGGATTATTTAATTTGTTCAATTTTATCGCCTCGCACAAAGAACACATGATCGGCAAGGTCCATCATCGGTTTATCATTCATGGAGTCGGTATAGAAGTTGTCAATATGCGCATTCGGGTACAGTTCACGAAAAATCTTCACCTTGTTGTCCAAAAAACACAGGCGAATGAACTTGCCGGTGTTTTTATCAATAGAGGAGCCCACATAGTGCTTGACCCCCAGCCGGCGCATCACCTCGTCCAGCAAAAAGTCCGTGGTGCCGCTGACAATGATATCGTCCTCCCGCTGCACCTTGGCGTACCAGGGCTTAATCTTGTGCATGTGGCTGTCCCAAAACTTCACCACATCTTCCTCAATGTGCTCTACCTTAACATAATATCCTTCCAGGAAGGATGCATACGCCTCCAGCGCTTGGGCCACGGTAAACAGGTGAAAGGCATCCTTAAAGGCGATCACCAGCAGTTTTGGCACATAGCGCCAAATCCGTGGGTCTGTGCGCACATAGTAGAGGATAAAGTCTACCAGCGTCTCGCCGTCGTAGATGGTATTATCAAAATCGTACACATTCATAAGCATATACCCTTTTGGTAAAGAACAGATACCGTTTTTGTTAAACCTGTGTAAAATAGGTGACAGGTGTCAACATGGGTTACATCTGTATTTTATCACAGATGAAAAGCAAGTTCAATCTTGACAAATGGCGCTGTTCGTTATATATTGGAATAAGTATAGCTAAAAAAAGAAAACGGTTATACAAATTCCAGAAAGAAGGCGCCGCTGGCAACGAAAAAGCGGCAAAAATCACTATGAAACACAGAAGTTACATTCACACAGACATTGTGATCGTCGGCAGCGGCGTGGCGGGCCTGTTTGCAGCCCTCTGCCTGCCGGAAAGCAAGAAGATTTTAATGATCACCAAAGAGGATCTGAAAGAGTGCGACTCTTACCTGGCCCAGGGCGGCGTATGCGTGCTGAAGAGCCTGGACGACTTTAAGTGCTTTTATGAAGACACCATGAAGGCTGGTCATTATGAGAACAACCCGGAGTCTGTGCGGGTCATGATCGAAAGTTCGCCGGATGTGATCGGCACGCTCATTAAGCTGGGTGCGGACTTTGACACCAAAAAAGACGGCGACTTTGACTACACCCGTGAGGGTGCCCACCGCAACAACCGCATTCTCCACCACAAGGACGAGACCGGCAAGGAGATCACCACCACCCTGCTGTCCATTGCCAAGAACCGGCGCAACATAACTTTTATTCCTCAAACCACTATGATCGACCTGATCGAGAGGGACAACACTTGCTACGGCATTGTGTGCGAGGATGAGTTTGGCGAGCGGGGTTGCATTTTGGCCCAGGACATTATCCTGGCAACCGGCGGCATCGGCGGGCTGTTTAAGAGCTCTACCAACTATCCCCACATTACCGGCGACAGCTTTGCACTGGCTATCAAGCACGGTATCACCTTGCAGGATATGAGCTACATTCAGATCCACCCCACCACCCTGTACAGTAAAAAGAGCGGGCGCCGCTTTCTCATCAGCGAATCCGTGCGGGGCGAGGGCGCTATTCTGCTTAACGAGAACGGCGAGCGCTTTACCGACGAGCTACAGCCCCGGGACGTGGTGACCGAGGCCATTGTCAAAGAAGAAAAGAAATTCGGCACCGACCATGTGTACCTGACCCTGCCCACGATGACCAGCGAGGAGGCCCACAAGCGCTTTCCCAACATTTTTGAGGCCTGCATGGACGAGGGTTACGATATGACCAAAGACAAGGTCCCTGTGACCCCGGCCCAGCACTACATGATGGGCGGGATTCAGACGGATATTAACGGCTGCACCTCCATGCGCCACTTGTACGCTGCCGGCGAAACCGCCTGCAACGGCGTGCACGGCAAGAACCGACTGGCCAGCAACAGCCTGCTGGAGAGCATGGTCTTTGCCAAGCGGGCAGCGGATTTGATCGCCAAGGACAAGGAGGAGAAGCCCGCCTTTGATCCCCAGATCGACCTGGCGTCTTATCCGGACAAGGCCGGACGGCAAAAGGAATTCAAAGACCTGATTTTAGGTGAAATTAAGCGAAAGGACAAGGCTTTCTATGATAAATGGTGTAACGATGAAAATATGCGTGGATGATTACATTCTGCGCACCTTAAAAGAGGATATTAACGACGAGGATGTGTCCACCAACGCGGTGATGCCGGTAAACAAGCAGGGCAGTGCGCAGCTGATCTGTAAGGACGACGGCGTGATCTGCGGGCTGGATGTGTTCTTCCGCACCTTCCGTCTGTTGGACGATACCGCCCGCTTTGACTGCGCGGTGCAGGACGGCGACCGGGTGCAAAAGGGCCAGCTGCTGGGCACCCTGTACGGCGACATTAAGGCCATTCTCTCCGGCGAGCGCACGGCGCTGAACTACCTCCAGCGTATGAGCGGCATTGCCACCATCACCAGAGAATATATGGACGAGCTGGCAGGCTACGATACCGTGCTGCTGGACACCCGCAAGACCACACCCAATATGCGCCCCTTTGAGAAGTACGCCGTTAAGGTAGGCGGCGCTACCAACCACCGTTACAATTTGTCCGACGGGGTACTGCTCAAGGACAACCACATCGGCGCCGCCGGCAGCGTCACCAAAGCCATTCAAATGGCTAAGGCCTACGCCCCCTTTGTGCGCAAGATCGAGATTGAGACGGAGACATTAGATCAGGTGCAAGAGGCAGTAGACGCCGGCGCAGATATTATTATGCTGGACAATATGGACACCGCCACCATGAAGCAGGCGCTCCAAATCATTGACGGCCGTGCCCAGACCGAATGCAGCGGCAATGTGACCAAGGCCCGGCTGAGGGAGATCGCCGAAACCGGCGTAGACTTTGTCTCCTGCGGTGCTCTCACCCACTCTGCTCCCATTCTGGACCTGAGTCTGAAAAACCTGGCCCCAATCGAATAACTCGATATTCCCCCCAAGGCCCCGGCTTTGAGGGGATTTTTTATACCTTGCGGCGATCTGCCGCCCCGGTACATACAAAAAAAGGCGTGGCCCGAAATGGGTCACGCCTTTTAATATGGGCAGGGATCAATAATTCTCCGCCTTCAGTTCAAAATAGGCCTTGGGATGGGCGCAAACCGGGCACACCTCCGGTGCGGACTTACCCACCACGATGTGGCCGCAATTGGAACACTTCCAAATCCGGTCGCCATCCCGGCTGAACACCAAGCCCTGCTCCACATTCTCCAGCAACTTCAAATACCGCTGCTCGTGCTCCTGCTCGATCTTAGCCACGGCCTCAAACAGGCGGGCAATCTCCTCAAAGCCCTCCTCCCGTGCCTCACGGGCAAACTGGGGATACATCTCCGTCCACTCGTAGTTCTCTCCGGTGGCAGCGTCCTGCAAATTGGTGGCTGTGTCCGGCACAGAACCGTTATGCAGCAGCTTAAACCAAATCTTGGCGTGTTCCTTCTCGTTGTTGGCCGTCTCGGTAAACAACTGCGAGATCTGCACAAAGCCGTCTTTCTTGGCCTTAGAAGCATAATACGTGTACTTGTTGCGGGCCTCACTCTCGCCGGCAAATGCCGCCATCAGGTTGGCCTGCGTCTTGGTGCCTTCTAAATTCATAACTGTATTCCTCCTAAAAATGTTTAAATATCCAGCCGTTTGAGTCGCGTGATCAGCAGCACAAACAGGCTCCATACCCCTTGAAAAATCAAAATATTCAGTGTGGTCAGCTGACTGTAACCGCCAATCACCGCCAGAAGCGCTACCACGGCAAAGCCGATGACGCAGCCAAAGGAGATCAGCACGGCCAGGACGGTCTGCATATCCTCTAAAGTCTCCGCTCCGCGCATCACGCTGATAAAGCCAAGGGCCGAGCCGTCGTGCACCGCGTCTGCCGGTGACTTCTCCACATGCAGGTCGCTGTACTTCTCAAACACTCGACCGCTGGAGGAATTCATCACCCGCACATACCCGGCTGGCAAGTGGAACAGCTCTGCCACGCTGTCCTCATTGATATACGGATCGCAGCTGTGGAGTAAAATGGTCATGCCGCTTTTTTCAAGTTTCTTCAGTGCGTGCTCCATCTTAGTATTGCCGGAATAGCTGACGATAAACATGGCCATGATTTTGCCGGCCACTGCCAAATACAGCGCCTTGCGCCCTTTGCGGGTGTATTTCTCCTCGTACGCCTGCTTGGGTACCGCAATATCGTGATTGATCAGCAAATCTCGATTGCCTACCAAAATTTTCTTTTTATAAATCCAGGCGGAGGTGCCCATTTTGTCCTCATACAGCACCCCGTCCACCTCCGGCAAAATGGACTGCTTGCCTACGATCGCGTCGTCAAACACATACGCCAGCGGGCTTTTCGTCTTAATGATCACTGCGGCGGTCTGCAAAATCACATCGTCGATCTTGGCACCGTTAAACAGCTTTACTCCGTGAAGGGAGCAGCTTTTGGGTCCAAACAGGTCGTTGGCCTCCATCACCAACGCCCCGGCGTCATTCACCGTACCGGCACCGGCAAAGCCGTTGACCATGGCCTTACGCTTAGCCAGCGCCCGGGATACGCCCTGCACCGTTGTATTACTGGCCAGCAACGACACCGCCGGCAGGGAAATACAAAGGGCGCAGGCACCGGCGTTCACGCCCATGCCCCAATTCTTGGTCAGCAGGGACACCGCCACCAGCAACGCGCCGCTAAGCCCCAGCATAATGCAGCCGGTGGTAGCGGCGATCCGATCCGCCGGGTCCTTGCTGCACCCGATCTCTAAATAATCCGTGGGAAAGTCCGTGCGCACGCTGCTCTTGAGCACCGGGTCGCCCTGAAGCAGTCCGCGGCTGATAATGGTGGCGTCCACCACATTGCGAATGGTCTCTACCGTGTACTTCTCCTGCCCGTCCGTGATAAACTCAAAATTCTCGATCAACCGGATCAGCAGCGCCCGGCGACCCATACCGCTGAGAAACAACGACAAGGTCACCGCACTGGGCAGGATCGCACCGCCGTCTACCAGCAGATCCGGGTTCAAATACAGCAGTACCGTATGGGCGGCAACAAGAATGGCCGCCACAGCAATGGGAAAGTCGTAGCGCACGCCGTTCTTAAAGGAAAAGCCCTGTATCAAATTGGGAATATTGGCCGCCAGCACCACACCGTACAACACCAGCACCGCAATAAAGTACGCGGTATTGGACGCCAAAAAGGACGGCAGGTACGCCGTATCCCGCAGCAGGGTCACTAAGAGCAACAGCCCCCCGGACAGCACGGTAAATACAATGCCGGTCTGCACAGCGGTCTTTTGGGCAAACAAGCGTTCCAAAATGGCGGTGCGCTCGTCCGCGTTGCGAAAATCGCTCTTGACAATGCGCCGCGGCCCCTCCTGGGCCTGTCCCTCCTCCGGGGCAAACAGGCGGAATTTGTTAACCTTGTCCCGGCGGCGCTCCTCCAAGATCCGCTCCGCCACATTCTCATCAATATTGGGCACATTCTCGATCTGGTCGTCAAAGCCCTCCAGGCGAATTTGGGCGCTCTCCTCCACCGTTTCCGTCTCCGGCTCCTCTTGCCGGGGCGTAGGCGGATTTTGGCCCAAAATACGGGTGTGCTCCAGTTCCTCCACCGCCAAAATGGTGGGGATCTCCTGCAGATCGGAGGTTTTGTCAAACTTGGATCGGCTTTTGATGGTGGCCGGTTTTTCTATGATCTCCGGCGGCTCCTTGGAATACACCCGCTCGCTGCCGGTGGTGCCGAAGAAGCTGCGCTTGCTGCCCAGGTTAGGCACCACGCCGGTCTTTTCCGTCAGGCGTACCGGGCGGGTCTTGTCTCCCACCGGGGGCACCGCCGTGGTTTTGGCGGTAGCCGAAGGCGCTGCCGGGATCACCGGGGTGCCTACCCGGGTCTTGTCGTCCACAGCCGGGCGCACTTGCGTTTTGTCCGTCACCGGCGCTGTCACCCGGGTCTTATCGTCTACGCCGGGTGCCGCCGTAACCGTCGGTTCTTTCGGCTGCGGCTCCAGCGGCGTTTGGGTAGCGTGGATCTTGTCGATGGCCGCCTCCGCCTTGCGTGCGTTTTTTTGCGTATCTCTTCCGCCTGGCGCAGGATCTCATCTATGGTTAAATTCTCGCTCATACGCTCACTTTCCAATCAGCCCCAGGCGCTGCCGGGTCACTTCATATATCAAAATGCCTGCCGCCACAGAGGCGTTCAGAGAGTTGACCTTGCCCTGCATGGGCAGACTGACCACTGCGTCGCAATTCTTCTTCACCAAAGCGCTGACGCCGCTGCCTTCGCTGCCGATCACCAGCGCCACACCGCCGTCAAAATTCGTTTGGCACCAGGGCGTGCCGTCCATATCCGCCGCATACACCCAAACGCCCCGCTTTTTCAGCAGTTCAATGGTTTGATTCAGGTTACTGACCCGAGCCACCGGCAGGTACTCCAGTGCACCGCAGGCGGTCTTAGCCACCGTGTAGTTCAGCCCCACGCTGCGCCGCTTGGGGATCACCACCCCGTGCGCGCCGCCGGCCTCTGCGGAGCGGATAATGGCTCCCAGATTATGACCGTCCTCAATTCCATCGCACAGCACCAAAAAAGGCGCCTCGCCCTTTTCTTCCGCCCGGTCCAAAATGGTCTCCAGCGGTACATAATCGTGGGCAGACGCCACTGCCACAATGCCCTGATGATTGGCGTGATTACACATGGCGTCCAGCTTTCGCCGGTCCACATACTTGACCACCACGCCCTGCTTTTTGCACTTAGCTACCAGTGGCACAATGGAGCCGGTACGCTCGCCGTTTGCCACCAGCACATGCTCAATCTCGCGGCCACCGGCCAGCAGCTCTGCCACCGCGTTGCGCCCGATCACCAGGCCGTCTGTTGTCTGTTCTGTCTCCATTGCCATTTTGTCTCTCCGTTCTCGCTGTTTTTCTACAAACATTGTACCATTTTTGCGCCCGGGGCGCAACAGGCAAAAAGCGGGCGTGCACTTTGCAAAAGCGCACGCCCGGACTGTATCTTCTTTATAACCGTACCGGCACGCCCTTGGCGTTCAAATACGCTTTCAACTCCGGGATCGGCAGTTCGTTAAAGTGGAACAGGCTGGCGGCCAGCACCGCGTCTGCCTTACCGTCGGTAAAGGCGTCTAAAAAGTGCTTCGCCTTGCCTGCGCCGCCGCTGGCAATCACCGGCACGCCCACGGCCTCGCTGACCGCCCGAGTCAGCTCCAAGTCGTAGCCGGTCTTTTGACCGTCGCAGTCCATAGAGGTCAGGAGAATTTCGCCCGCACCGCGGCGCTCCGCTTCTTTGGCCCAAGCCACAGCATCCAGCCCAGTGGGAATACGCCCGCCGTTTAAGTACACTTCCCATCCCTGATCCCGGCGCTTGGCGTCAATAGCGCATACCACACACTGGGCGCCGAACTTTGCCGAGGCCTTACTGATCAGCTCCGGATCCCGCACCGCCGCAGAATTGACAGAAATTTTGTCCGCCCCGGCACGCAGCAGCCGGGTAAAATCCTCCACGCTGGCAATGCCGCCGCCAACGGTGAAGGGAATGAACACGGTTTCCGCCACACGGCGCACGATCTCTGTCATGGTGCCCCGCCCCTCGTGGGTGGCGGTAATATCCAACAACACCAGCTCGTCCGCCCCCTGGGCGTCATAAGCCGCCGCGCAGGCCACCGGATCCCCGGCATCTACCAGATCTACAAAAGAAACACCCTTGACCACTCGGCCGTTCTTTACATCCAGACAGGGAATAATTCGCTTTGCATACACCTTATTCTTCCTCCCCGCTGATAAAATTCTTCAGCAGCTGCAAGCCCGCTGCACCGCTCTTTTCCGGGTGGAACTGCGTGGCAGCCACCTTACCCCGCTGCACCGCGCACTGAATGGGTACGCCGTACCGGGTCACACCGGCCACTTCTTCCGGCTTAGCACCGTCCAAATAAAAGGAATGAACAAAGTAGAAGTAGCTATTCTGGGCAACACCGCGAAAAATGCCGTTTGTTTGCGTCAGCTGCACATCGTTCCAGCCGATGTGGGGCACCTCAGTCCCGGCCCACCGGGAATGCGGCGAATGCGCCCGTCAAAGATACCCAGACCCGCAACGCCGGGGCTTTCTTCGCTCTCGGCAAACAGCAGTTGCAGCCCCAGGCAAATACCCAAAAACGGTCGGCTGCCATCTGCCGCCGCCCGCACCGTGTCTACCAACCCGCGACTGCGCATGGCAGCCATAGCGTCGCCAAAGGCGCCTACCCCGGGCAGGATCACCCGATCTGCCGCCAGAATCTCTGCCGGATCGGCAGTAATACGATTGTCTGCGCCCAGAAAGTTCAGCGCCTTTTGCACGCTGGACAAATTCCCGGCGCCGTAGTCAATAATTGCAATCATACCTTGCGCTCCCATCTAAAACTACTTTTATTTTACCATACCCGCGCCCCCGGCGCAACCGCTCCCCGGCGCCGCCCACCCGATAGCCGCCAAAATTCCGCCGCCAAATTCGCAAAAATGCGCCTATTTTGCACAAAAGAGAATTGACAAATCCGCCCCGGAATGCTACTATTGTACAGCAAAACAAAATACGGAGTGGTACCGAAGAGGTCATAACGGCATGGACTCGAAATCCATCGTGCGATTCGTTCGCCCGTGGGTTCAAATCCCACCCACTCCGCCAAAAGCCCGGCAGCCCCCAAGCTTTCCGGGCTTTCTTTTGCAGCGGAAAGCCTCGCTCAAATCAACAAAATGTACATTTCTGACGCACACGGTCTTTTATGAAAGAGGATTTGAAAAACACTTTCAGCCATTGTATAATTCAAATCGGTATAATCGCAGATGGAAACATTCGGATAAGAAACGAAAAAATACTCAAGCACTTACTCAACTCGATCTATTGCTTGGCAACACATAATGGCAAATCATACTGTACGGCGGAATCACCATCGGCCTTATTCTCATTATGCTTGCCATTCTGCTGTTTATATTTCAAGGCAGTTTGACCGGATTTTGATCTGTTTATCCCCTGCTTTGCCCGGTGCAAGGCGGGGGTTTTGTTCGTTATTTCAAATCGAGAGAATCGGAATGACCGCTTGTGCCAAAAGCGTTGATTTGGCCGCAAAAAGAGCAAGTCAAACAGACTTGCTCTTTTTCATTTCTATATTGTTGAATTGACTTTTATCCCTCCCGGCGCAGCGCTTTCAGCTCCGTGCGCAAATCGTAAGGCGCGTCATAGCAGCCAAAAGTCTCCGTAGACTTGCCGCCGGCAATATTGGCCAGCTGAATGCACTCTGCCACAGAGCAGCCGTGGTACACGCCAAACACCAGCCCGGCCAGGAAATTATCCCCTGCCCCGGTCTTATCCACCGGCGTGGCCTCCCCTGCCGGGAAGTGCTCCGTCTTGCCGTGAATGCGGGTAATACAGCCGTCCTTACCCACCTTAACAATGGGCTGGGCGGTGTAGTTGCATAAGGCGTCCAGCGCCGCCTGGGGGCTGTCCGTGCCGGTTAGGAGCATGGCCTCTTTATCATTGGGGGTAAAGAAATCCGCCAACCGCAAAATGGGCAGGTGGTCCTCCAGAGTCTGCCCCTCCTCCCAGTGGGTATCATACACGATCTTGGTGCCCTCCCGGGCCAATTTCTTCACTACATCCGGCCGCCGAGGCGCAAAGCACACATCCGCTCCGTGGAGAAAGTCATACACCTGGGCGTCCGTAAGCAAATTCTCGCCCAGCCCAGCGTCAAAGGTCATAATGGACCGGTCGGAGGGAAAAGAGAACACGGAACTGAAGATCACCGGCTCCCCGTCGCCGTCATAAAAATTGTGCAGGTTCTGCACCTTGTACTTTTGCAACAGGGTCTCCGCCGTTTTGCTGAGCAAGCCCTGACCCAAAAAGGTGCCGTACCGCACCGGGACGCCCATATTCCCCAGCCGCACCGGGGTCACGCAGGCACCCCCGCCCAGGGTCATGGAGAACCGATCCGTATAAAGCTCCTCCCCCGCTCCCGGGAACCCGGCCATGCCGGAGAAAATACAATCAATGGTCACCCGGTCAATGACAGCCACACCGTTCATTCCAAACACTCCTTTACGCACTTTTCTCTATTATAGCGAACCCCCGACCGGATTGCAAGCGCCGCCCACCCGGCGGTACAAAATCCAATGCAGTGGCACCAAAAGGCACAGAATGGGCGCCTTTCCCCCTCTAAGCATACAAAAAGGCACACGCCGATCAGCGTGTGCCTTTGCAATTTTGATTTGGCTTACTCAGCCTTGGCCTCTGCCTTATTGTCCTTAGTGGACTTTACATCCGCAACGGACTGCTTGGAGAAGTCGTAGTCCTTACCGGGGAAGATGGCGTCAGGATAATACCGGCCAGCGCAGCCACAGCCAGCGCAGACAGGTTAATGTCGAACTGCCCGATATGGAAGCTTACACCGTCGCCCAAGCCCAGTGCGCACACCAGGATTACAGCGGCGATGATGGTGTTTCTCGGCTTGGAGAAATCCACCTTATTCTCTACCACATTGCGGATACCGATGGCGGAGATCATGCCGTACAGCACAAAGGAGATACCGCCAACGATGGCTGCGGGCATAGAGTCAATCAGCGCAGCAAACTTGGGAGAGAAGGAGAACAGAATGGCGAAGTACGCAGCGATACGAATGACTCTGGGGTCATACACTTTAGACAGCGCCAGCACGCCGGTGTTCTCACCGTAAGTGGTATTGGCGGGACCGCCGAACAGCGCAGACATGGTGGTGGCCAAGCCGTCACCGGCCAAAGAACGGTGCAAACCGGGATCAGCAATATAATTCTTGCCGCAGGTGGCGCCGATGGCGGAAATATCACCGATGTGCTCCATCATGGTTGCCAGTGCGATAGGCATAATGGCGATGATGGCAGTTACGGCCTTACCGGTATCATGCACACCGCCGAACACGGTAGAGCTCCAGTGAATGGGCAGACCCACCCAGGCCGCTTCCTTAACAGAAGAAAAGTCAATAGCAAAGCTGTCTACGCCAAAGCCGTTACCAACGATACCGGCCACTGCATAGGCGCCGAGAATACCAATGAGAATGGGAATGATCTTGGCCATGCCCTTACCGAACACATTCACCACGATCACAATACCCAAAGCAATCAGCGCCAGCCACCAGTTATTTTTGCAGTTGGAAATAGCGGTGGGTGCCAGGCCCAAACCGATAGCCACAATGATGGGGCCGGTTACAACCGGCGGGAAGAAGCGCATCACCTTATTGATGCCGATAATCTTAATGATGGTGGCCAACACCAAATACAGCAAACCGGCGCAAGCCACGCCCACACAGGCATAGGGCAGCATTTCCGTGTTGGCAATGGTCAGCTCGCCGTTGGCGTCCGGCAGTTTGGGTGCTACCGTGGCATAACCGCCAAGGAACGCAAAGGAGCTGCCCAGGAAAGCAGGCACCTTAAATTTGGTGAACACATGGAACAGCAGGGTACCCAGACCGGCCATCAGCAAGGTGGTGGCAATATCCAACCCGGTAATCAACGGCACCAGCACGGTGGCGCCGAACATAGCAAACATGTGCTGGAAGCCCAGCAGCAGCATCCGCGGCGTACCCAGCTGGCGCGCATCGTAAATGCCCTTAGAAAAATCGACTTTATTTTTTGACATATAAATTAAATTCCCTTCTTTTCAACAGATCACTTCTTATTTGGTGCCGAAGATACGGTCGCCGGCATCGCCCAAACCGGGAACAATATAGCCGTTCTCGTTCAGATGATCGTCCATACCTGCGCAGAAAATATCCACATCCGGATGCGCCTTCTTCAGGGCCTCCAGACCCTCCGGCGCAGCGATAATGCACAGGAACTTTACACTGCGAGGGTGACGCTTTTTGATCTGGCCGATGGCATCAATGGCGCTGCCGCCGGTTGCCAGCATGGGATCCAGTACAAACACATCTCGCTGACCGATGTCGCCCGGCAGCTTGCAGTAATACTCTACCGGCTCCAGAGTCTCCTCGTTACGATACAGACCGATGTGACCCACACGAGCGGCGGGCACCAGGCGCAAAGCACCGTCTACCATACCCAGACCGGCACGGAGAATGGGCACAAACGCCAGCTTACGGCCGGCAAGCACCTTACAGTCGGCCACGCCGCAGGGGGTGGTCACCTGCTTGTCCTCCAGAGGCAGATCACGGGTGGCGTCATACATCATCAGCATGGCGATCTCGTTGACCAGCTCACGGAACTCCATGGTGCTGGTGTCCACATCACGCAGAATGCTCAACTTGTGCTGGATCAGCGGGTGATCCATAATGACTACTTTTCTGTCCATTGCGGTTCCTCCTAAAAATATAATAAATTATTTTTCGTAAACAGAGCGTTTTAACTGACCGATATACGGCAAGTTGCGGTAGCGCTGGTCAAAATCCAGGCCGTAGCCCACCACAAACTCGTCCGGCACACTGGTGCCCACATAATCCGCCTTTAAGTCTACCACGCGGCGCTCCGGTTTATCCAGCAAAGTAGCCACGCGAATGCTGGCCGGGTGGCGGGTACGCAGCATATCGCAAACATAGGAGAGGGTGCGCCCGCTGTCCAGAATATCCTCCACCAGCAGCACATCGTAGTCCTCCAGCTCAATATCAATGTCCTTCACGATCTTTACCACGCCGCTGGAGCGGGTGTCGCCGCCGTAGCTGGACACGGCTAAAAAGTCCAGCTTACAGGGCAGCTGTATCTCACGGATCAGGTCCGCCATAAACAGCACGGAGCCTTTCAAAATACCCACCACCAACAGATTTTTGCCGGCGTAGTCCCGAGTAATCTGGGCGCCCAGACGGGCATTGATTTGGTGCAGCTCTTCTTCAGACACCAGCACCCGTTCAATATTCTCGTGCATCAGCGTTCCTCCCGGAAATAGTTGATGCCGCAGCCGGCGGGCTGGGCGTGCTTTTTGGATTTACGCATGGAGGAAATGATCAGCACCACGGCCGTCACCAGGAAGGGCAGCATCTTG
>ENA-OQCO01000023-OQCO01000023.1-human-gut-metagenome-genome-assembly--contig:-NODE-23-length-74922-cov-3.748780_pt1 | contig 74922 bp, 79 predicted proteins | sample MGYA00242500_ERZ504582 | MGnify/ENA primary metagenome ERZ504582 (study PRJEB26092, sample SAMD00036346) | human gut metagenome | host: Homo sapiens | study: EMG produced TPA metagenomics assembly of... | reverse complement strand
TATTGGACACTTCCGGCTGCTTTTTATATGCAACGCAGATTCCGAGCAATTCATAAAAAGCCACACATAAAAAAAATTGCCAGTATAACAAGAAGGATTTTACATATTTTATGCTTTTTCATTGTACATCACCTGATTCCTTTTTATTTCATACTTATACAATACAAAGTCAATCTCAATTTAACCTCAACAAAATTTATTTTTCATAAAAAATATGACCGGCTTCTTTTTAATGAAACAGTCATATTTTTATTCTAATATATGAAGGAGCTTTTCTTACTCCGTTGTATTAATCACTATTTTATTTCTTCCATAAGCTGTCGGATTTTTCTCAATGTACACTGTGTAACTGCCAGGTCATCTTCTTGTATATTCGATATGATTTTTTCATAAGCTTCTATCATTTTTTCTTTCTGACAATTACTTAATTCAATTGCCTTGTTCGTCAAAACAAGGTATGTTCTTTCTTTTTTTTCATCTAATTTCCAGATAATATATCCTTTATTTTCAAGACTTTTTACCATCTTAGATGTTTCTGGAATCGATAATTTCATGTATTCTGCCACTTCTGAAAGATATACTCCTTCATGACAGTCTGATTTTTCAACACATTCCTTTATACTATAAAGGAACAAATAATCTGTTCTTTCAATAAATTCAAATATGCTTTCAACATTGACGCTCTTTAAAAAAAACTCCTCTGCACTGGTTCCTGCTCCCATATTATCGTTCCTCTCTTTCTATATATTCTTTTTTGCTGACTAGACTCTTATATGCCGGTCGAATGATCTTATCTGTAGTTATCAATTCTTCCAGGCGATGTGCACTCCAACCAGCAATTCTTGCTATCGCAAATAATGGCGTGTACAATTCTCTTGGAATATTCAACATATCATACACAAAACCACTATAGAAATCTATATTAGGACTTACTCCTTTGAATATCTGACGCTGCTTTGCAATCAACTTAGGTGCAATCTTCTCAATATTGTTATAAAGGGTCATATCTTTCTCACGTCCTTTATCCCTTGCGAGTTGTTCTACAAAGCCTTTGAACACCCTTTCTCTCGGATCTGAAATAGAATATACAGCATGTCCCATTCCATAAATAAGTCCTTTCTGATCAAACGCCTCTTTCTTCAAAATCTTACTCAGATATGATGTAATTTCCTCTTCGTCTTCATAATCTTTCACATGACTTTTAATATCATCCATCATATTCATTACCATCAGATTTGCACCGCCATGTTTTTTTCCTTTTAAGGATGACATTGCTGCTGAAATAACAGAATAAGTATCTGAACCTGAAGATGTTACTACCCGTGTAGTGAATGTAGAATTGTTACCACCACCATGTTCCATATGTAACAATAATGCTATATCCAGTACTCTTGCTTCCAGTTCTGTGAATTTTGTATCTGGTCTTAATAGGCGCAGGAAATTTTCAGCAATAGATAAATCTTTTTCAGGTCTATGAATATACATACTTTCGTTTTTTTCATAATGACAATAAGCATGGTATGCATATACTGCTAACATAGGAAATACTGCGATCAACTGCATACTCTGCCTTAGCACATTCGGAATTTCAAGACTTTCTTTCTCCTTATCGTAAGAGCCCAATGTAAGAATACTTCGAGTCATAGAACCCATAATATCTGATGTAGGTGCTTTCATAATGACATCTCTGGTAAAGTTAGTCGGTAGTTCCATACAATCAGATAGTCTTCCCTGAAATTCCATTAACTGTGTATCAGTTGGCAATTCTCCGAATAAAAGAAGATATGCTCCTTCTTCAAAGACAAACCTTTTTCCTTTACTTCCTGTTACTAAATCTTTTATATTATAACCACGATAAGATAACTCGCCATCACATGGACTCTTTACTCCATCACGATATTCAAAAGCTTTTATATCAGAAATATTTGTAAGCCCCGTCAACACACCTTGGCCTTTTTCATCTCGTAAGCCTCTTTTTACACCATACTCTGAATACAGATTCTTACTAATGCTATCATTTTGTTCACAAAAAATTGCTTGCTGTTTCATATAATTTTCCAAATTGCTCATTTGAATCGCTCCTTTCATTCTGTTACGAACTTACATACTATACTCAGATATTCTTGTTTCCAGAGTATTCAGCATTGTCTGTTCTTTTTCTTATTCTTATTCATTAGCAATACAATACAATGGAAAACTCAATTTAACCTCAACAAGGTTTGTTTTTTTCATCCATGCAAAATCTTCTTTGTACAACAGACTGTTAGATATAGCAAAAACGGCCTTCCAAAAACAGTTAACTTCTAAATCAACTGTTTTTTAAAATGTCGTTTCATCAGACTCTTATAGCAATCCAGCAAATAATCTCATAAATAATTGTCCCAGTCGCAAATATGCACTTCGTTCGGTTTGATATTGGTCTGTCACATCACGACATTCTCCCATCGTTCTTATCAGATCATTTTTTATTTCCACAACTGCCTGACGACTTACAAAAACTTTTTCTGCAAGCTCATCCTGCGACATTCCCTTTTGAGTACGAAGTTCAAGTATAACCTGTTTTGTATCCACTATGCAGTACCTTCCTTACACCTTTATTATAGTCTCACGCATTATCTCAAACAAGCAACTCGCAGTTGCTGTCCTTATTACTTGGCTTTTTCGTTCACGGCTACCCAAATTTCACAACGATAGTTGGGGCGGTTGTATCCGCAGACGGATAAACTTCAAACTCCACGCCCTTGGCATATTCATGCTGCGAGCTTTGCGGGAAGATTCTGCCGTTTCTTGACATCGTATGCTTTGGAGTGTTAGATTTCCTGTCCTTTGTTTTCTTTTTCCTGCATACCCTCATCGGCTTGTGCAATCATCTGTCTGTACTGTTCTTTTACACTTTCCGGTGCAAGTATCTGTACCTTGCCATTAAAGCCAAACACCCAACCGAAAAAGGTTGGACTGGCTGATACTTCGGTCTGTACTCTAAAAGAAGTCATATCATACGCAAGGGTTGTCACATCTTCTCCGAAGCGGTCAACCATTGTTTTCATCAGGCTGTTATCACACCGTAAATCCACAAGAACTTTCTCGCCTGAGAACATAGAGAACACTTCTTTTGTAAAATTCTCTTCTCAAAGGACAAGTTGGCAAACTGGAAGTTGTATCATCATTTATCTTTATCTTTTTTTGAAAAAATAAGACTGCCAGATATACCAAAAGATATACCCAGACATATTCCGATTCCAATTCCAGCCATGCTATTTAAGACATTTATAAAAACAACGCTCCAAAGTATTGCTGCGATTATTCCAATAGTGACTCCTATAATTATCCTTTTGTTGTTCATCAGCTTTATCCTCCATAAATTCCGATTTATCTAATTTCTATTAACATCTATTTCACTGTTCATGAACCCCTCAAAACGGTCGAATTGTAGGATTGCCTGTCAGCTTTTTGCCCTATAAAATTCTCTCCAAACACACTGACATCTAATCCACTCACTCAATTTGCATTATCTAATCCGAGGTTACAATCTGAATTAGATTTTGTGGTGGATATGTTTCCGCAAGATACAGCCAAGCATTTGCAGCAGTTGTGCGTATAATTTAAACTGCTGCAAAAGTCAGCAAACAAGCCGCATTATAGATTGTTTGATTATTTCCTTGACATCAATACTATGGTTTCAATATGCTCGGTTGTTCAACGAAAAACATACTCACCCCCTATTGTACACGGGAATGGCGTAACGCACCTTTTCCCTTGAAATCCAGTGGTTCGAGCCTGTGATAACCTTGAATTGCTCTATCATTTGTATAGGCAAACAGGGTAAAGCTCTGTTCCTTAAACTTCATTTTTCATGTCATCCCTACAAACTGGAATTTAGCACTTCCATACCATTGTAAATTCCTTTTCTCCCGTATTATCATCTACACATTCAGATTGGATACTAAATTCTTCTCGCAGATAAAATTGAATTGCTCTCTCATTTTTTTGATAAACGTTCAATTTTAGAGTGGACTTGATTTTCTTCACCTGATCCAATAACTGTTTTCCGGTTCCCTTTGACTGTGCTACATCTTTTATAAAGATTCCTTCAATATAGTCGTTATTTAATCCAATAAATCCATCTATCTGATTTGCATTGTCAACTTCATGCACATATATTTCTGCAAGTGGAATCATTTCTTTTACCATATCAAAGTTGCTTTTCCAGTAATCTTGAGATATAAAACTATGTGCCTGAATATTCGTATTCAACCATATTTGCATTACTGAATCTATATCACAAGCAACGTATTTCCTAATCATTTCATTGTCTCCTCAAATTCCGATTTATCTTTCTACTCAACTACACGCCAACTTCTTTAAAATATTAACATAATATTTAAGCTCATTCAAGGAACTCAAATAAACACACAAGTGGAATACCTCAAATTAAGTTTGGAAAAAGCTGATTAATGCTAAGCATTCGTTTCGCCGTTTTGAGCAACGCTCGAAAATATGTCACTGAGAGGACTGTGAACAAACGACAGAAACGATTTATTCAGCGTTTCCTTTGTTTATATGAAATTGCAATATAACTGCATATAGAAATCAGGAAACTTATACAGTACAAAACAACCGCTCCAAAACTAAACAATATTTCTCCCAAATAAGTTAGTCCTGGCATAAATCCATATCCAGGAAGATTATTAAAGTAAATCATCAGTCCTATGGATATAAGCAGCGGAATTAGTTCTGACGAAAACAATATCCGCCAAAGTTTTTTTGTTTTCTTGCGAATGGTTATCACAAATAATATTATTTGAAATGTAAAAATTACTATATATGTAATCAGTAAGAACAGTGCCATTACTATTTTCCTCCGTAAATTCCGATTTGTCAATTTCATTAAATATGAAATTTGTCTCTCTATCGTGGATTCAGATATGTAATCGGATTCTGTGCCGACTGATTCATCTTCAGTCTGGCTATCGACTTTCCAATGTAGAATGTTTCATTCTCATCCAACGGAAATTCCTGCTCATATCTTTCATCCACGAAGAACACTCTGTTTTTAGTGCCTTTTCCAATATAGAAAATTTGCTTACTGCGTGGATCTATGAGTCCATACACATAATGATCTCCGAGTGAAAGAAGACTCTTCTCTGAAAATCTATCCATTCGTTTCTCCTAGTGTGCTGTCTGCATTCCCTTATTTGTATCCAAATCAAAGCCAACCTGCCAAAACAGCACAGCCTGACCAATACGCACAAACCACACCGTTAAGCCACCTATCCCGATTTACTCCTCTTTTCTTGACATCAAGACTACGGTCTCGATGTGCGCTGTATGTGGGAACATATCTACGGGTTGGATTTTTTGAATTTTATATGTGCTGTTCTTATCTATGTATGCCAAATCTCTTGATAGGGTTTCGGGGTTGCAGGAGATGTATACTACTGTTTTTGGCGACATTTTTATAAGGGAAGAGAGGAATTTTTCGTCACTGCCTGCTCTCGGCGGATCCATAAATACTACATCGGGCTTTTCGCTTTCTTCTGCGACTGCCTCCATAAATTCGCCTGCATCGCCCTGATAAAATCTTATATTCTTCAAATTGTTTGCTCTTGCGTTCTGCACCGCATCCTTGACTGCGTCTTTGTTAAGTTCAACGCCTATAACTTCGCCTGCACCGTGCTTTGCGGCAACAATTCCGATTGTGCCGATTCCGCAGTAGGTGTCAAGCACTGTTTCTTTGCCTTTCAGATTTGCAAATTCAATTGCCTTGTTGTAAAGCACCTCGGTCTGCACAGGGTTAATCTGATAAAAACTCTTTGGTGAAATTCTGAATTTACATCCGCACAAAATATCTTCAATGTATCCTTTGCCGTACAGTACCTTTTGCACATCGCCGAGTACAAGGTTTGTTCTGTACGGATTTATATTTTGAACAACTGTTTTGATTTCGGGAAACTGTTTGGTAATCGCTTTTACGAAATTATTTTTTGACGGAAAAACAGGAGTGCCTGTTACTAAAACAAGCATTACTTCGTTTGTTGCAAAGCCTCTTTTTACAAGTATATGTCTTAAAAAACCTCTCTGCTTGTCCTCGTCATAGGTTGTGAGCTTGAAAGATTTAAGCATTTTTCGTACGGCAACTATGATTTTATCTGCCGTTACATCTTCTGTCATACATTCGTCAATGCCGACGATGTGGTGAGTTCCCGATTGGTAGACACCCGAAATTATTTTACCGTTTTTATCTGTTCTGAACGCTGCCTGAACCTTGTTGCGGTAATGATATGGTGTGTTCATACCGATTATTTTATCTGCCTTGCAAAATTTTGAGAGTAGTTTTTCAACTTTTTTCTGTTTAAAGCTAAGTTGCTCGGTGTAGGTGAGATTCTGCAACTGACATCCACCGCATTTTTTATATACGGGGCAGCTGCCTCTTTTTATGTTTTCTTTTGTATTGCTCATAATTTATTCTCCGTATCAATATCTGAAAAGAGCCAAGGCTTTGGGTGCTTGGCTCTTTATTTTGTATGTATTATTCTTCTTTTTCTTTTTCGTCTGTTGCTTTTTCTTCGTTTGTATTTTCGTCAACAAGTCTTTTTACAACAACACGAATAATTCTCTGATTTGCCACTTCCATAATCGTAAAGCGGAAACCGCCTGCCTCTACGCTTTCACGCTTATTCGGAATACTGCCTGCATTTTCAAGAATGTATCCGCCGACGGTTATGCTGTCACTGTCAATGTAATCTTCGTCAAGGTCGAACAGCGCAAGCATATCGTCAAGTTCGAGGTCGCCGTTTACAAGAAATTCATTCTTGCCGATTTTGTAGTAGTTGTGCTCAATTTCTTCGTCCTCGTCCCATATATCGCCGACGATTTCTTCAAGCAGATCTTCCATTGTGAGAATACCGAGAGTTCCGCCGTATTCGTCGGTAACGATTGCAAGGTGAACTTTTATTCTCTTGAAAGTGCTGAGAATTTTTGAAAGAGGTTGAGTTCTGAATACAAAGTACGGCGGCTGCATTATGTCACGCACATCCGGTGCGATGCCGTCCGCAAGTTTTTCGAGATAATCTCTTGTGTGAAGTACGCCGACAATGTTGTCAACAGTATCTTTATATACAGGAATTCTTGAATATCTGTTCTCAAGAATTATATCCTTGATTTTTTCCGGAGAATCGTCAACGCTTATAAAGGTAACATCAACTCGAGGTGTGATGACTTCTTCGGCGGTTTTTTCGTCAAAGTCAAGTGCAAGGCGAACCATCTCGCTTTCGCTTTCTTCAAGCACGCCTTCTTCTTCAATGCTTTCTACTATATATTTAAGCTCATTTTCGGTAACGCTCGGTGCATCCTCTGTTCCGCCTGCAATCTTAAGGGCAAGACTTTTGAATTGTACAAGGATAAACACAAGCGGGGTTAAAATGAACATCAAGAACTTTATTATGCCTGCTGTTTTAAGAGAAAAGCTATCGCAATTTTCTTTAGCCAAACATTTAGGAAGCACCTCACCGAATGTGAGTACAAGCAAAGTAGTTGCACCCGTTGCAATAGCTGAACCGTAGTCGCCGAAAAGTGCCATACACAATACCGTTGCAAGTGATGAACAGCTAAGGTTTACTACATTGTTGCAGATAAGAATGGTGGTAAGTGCTTTGTCAAAATTTTCAATAACAAAAAGAGCGGTTGTTGCTTTTTTGTCGCCGTCTTCGGACTTCTTTTGAATACGGATTTTGTTTACAAAAGAAAATGCCGTTTCCGTTGCGGAAAAGAACGATGACAATGCAATAAGTACGAAAATTACTATCGCCATTACTATGTTTGATGCCAATTAAATTCACTCCAAAAAACATTATTACTTTTATACTACTATAATTCTTTTATATCATTATTGTTTTTAAGAAAAAAGAGCAAAAAGATTGAAATATATTGCTATAAATGCTATAATATTTAATTGCCAAATACATTATTAACGCATTTTTGGAAAAAATATTTTTCGGAGGTGCATTAATATGGCACAAAAAGCAAAAGAAAAGAATACCACAGCAAAAAAATCGGGTAAGTCAAGGGTTGATAATACAGTAAAAAATCCGAACGAACAGCCCGAAAAAAAGTCGCTTGAAAAAGACAGTCCCATTGACGAACAGCATACGGATCAGGTAGAAGAAACAGGTTCGGTGCTCACTACGCATAAAGACAGCGTAATTCATTGTCTGACAATTATAGGACAGATTGAGGGACATTACATTCTTCCGCAACAGAATAAAACGACCAAGTATGAGCATGTTATTCCGTTGCTTGTATCTATTGAAGAGGACGAAAGAATAGACGGACTGCTTATTTTAATAAATACGGTCGGCGGAGATGTAGAGGCAGGTCTTGCCATTGCCGAGGTTATTTCGGGAATGAAAAAGCCCACGGTTTCAATTGTGCTCGGCGGAGGACATTCCATAGGCATACCGCTTGCCGTTGCGGCAGACAAGAGTTTTATTGCACCGAGTGCGTCTATGACGGTGCATCCTGTGCGAACTACGGGACTGACGCTCGGCGTTCCGCAGACTTTTGAGTATTTTCAGCGTATGCAGGACAGAATTACAACCTTTGTTGCGGAAAATTCCGATATTTCAAAAGAACGGTACAATGAGCTTGTTCTCAACACGGGCGAACTTGTAATGGACATCGGAACGATTCTTGAGGGGGAAGAGGCTGTCAGTGAAGGCCTTATTGACGAGGTCGGCACGGTTTCGGATGCAATTGACTGCCTGTACACAATGATAAAACGCAATAAGACCCGTAAAAAACGTGCAGATAATTTTATTTTTTACAGTAACCGCATATAAATAAATGCGGTTATATGGGCGGTCAAAAGTCGCCCTTACATATTTTATGGTTAAAGGAGTACATATTATGTCAATTATTGATGCAATCATTCAGGGCATCGTGCAGGGCTTAACAGAGTTTTTGCCTGTATCGAGCAGCGGACATCTTTCTATTACACAGCATATTTTGGGCGCAACGGAAAATAACCTTTTCTTTAATGTTATGCTCCATGTGGGAACACTTGTAGCGGTAGTTGCTTTTTACCATAAGCTTATATGGAGTCTTATCAAGGAATTTTTCTCACTTGTTAAAGATGTATTTACAGGTAAATTTAAATGGAAAGAGATGAATTACGAAAGAAATCTTATTATGATGCTCATTATAGGACTTCTTCCGCTTTTCCTGTTATTCCTGCCTATTCCGGGCACGGATATGAAAATTAAAGATCTTGCCGATGTTCTTACAGGCGAAAGATACTTGATTGTGGTTTCGATTTCTTTGATGATTACAAGTATTTTGCTTACTGTCGGTATTATCTGCAACAAGAGGACTATCGGTTCAAACGCAGGTTTTAAGCATTTAAAAAATGTAAAGCACAGCGAAGATTCGGCAGGCAAAGAGAGCTTTAATGTTCTTGACGCTGTATGCGTAGGTCTTATGCAGTTTGTTGCTGCAATTTTCCCCGGTATTTCCCGTTCGGGTTCAACTCTTGCAGTTGGTGAGATGAGAGGTATAAACAAGCAGAAAGCGCTTGACTACACATTTGTTCTCGGTGTTCCGTCAATACTTGCGGCAGCTCTTCTTGAGGGTGTTGACGCAATAAAAAGTCCGGAGGGCATATCAATTGACCCTGTGGTAATTATAGTTGGTATGGTAGTTTCTGCAATTGTAGGCTACTTTGCAATTCTTATTTTCAAATGGTTCTTAAAGACCGACAAAATGATAATTTTCGTAGTATATACTGCACTTGTAGGTATAGTATTCCTTGTTATTTCCTGCATTGAAATGAACACAGGAGCAAATGTCTTTACCGGTGCAATGATTCAATAATGCTTTTAGCGGAGGTAGTATAAATTGGCAAACCAGAAAAAGACAACCAAAAAGAAAGCTTCAGGTAAATCAACCTCCTCAAAAGCAAAAAACACTAAAAAAAGTCAACCGATACCTGAATCACAACCTTTGCTGACACCAAGGATAAGAGCAATTATCCTTGGTGCTTTATCACTGTTTTTTGTAATTTTAATATTTGTTCAGAGCGTAAATTTATGGAGTACGGTTCGTTCCGCACTTTTTGGAGTATTTGGCTTTGCAACATTTCTTGTTCCCGTCTTTCTTATGTATATGGCAATCATTACGGACAAGGAAAAGCAAATACAGCATTTTAAAAGTAAGGTAGCACTCTGCATACTTATTGTTTTGCTGATAGGAGCATTGATTTATGTTGCAACAGGCACTCCTCATTCGGAAAGAGGTTATCTTGCCTGTGCAGGCGAACTTTATCTCGATATTTTCGAAAGTGAATCTTACTTTACATTCGGCGCCGGTTTTATCGGAGGATTGCTTGGTTATCCTATGGCATCGTTAATCGGAAATGTTCCGACGGTATTGATTTGTATTCTTGTATTGCTTGCCGTTATTTTCGGCATTACAAATCTTTCAATCAATGATATTGCAGAAGCTGCCGCATCAAAGGTTGAGCAAGGTGTTACATATGTAAAGCACAAGAGCGAAGAAAAAGCAAGGGTAAGGCGTGAGTACATTGCCGAGCGTGAGTCGGAAGAGGCACAGCGTGAGATGTTTATTGCAGGCGGAGAGAATGACAAAACCATAGTTTCTCCTCAAAAGAAAAAACGCAGAGGCAAGAGGAGCGGCATTGATATTCCTCTTGATGAAAGCACTCACGATGATAATAAAACAAAGCTTAACAGAAAACTTGAGGTTGACTGTGACTACAAAGCAGATGTTAAAGATGCGTCAAAAGTTGCAGATGAAGTTGAAGAGCCGCAGTTTTATGAAAGTCCCGAAAAGGAAGTATACGGTGAAGAATACGAAGAAGAAATAATACAGAATGAACATAACGAAAATGAAAATGTTTCTGACGATTTGATGGACATAATCAACAGAGCAAGCAAAAACTTTGATGAAAAGAATCATAAAGCAGAAACAGAACCCGAGCCGGTTCCGTCATACGAAGAGAACAGACATAACGAAGAAAACAGCTTTGAAGAAGAACTTGAAAATGCAAGCTATTCTCCTGTTGAAATCAGAGAAAAAGAAGAAAAGCCCGAGTATCATTTTCCGCCTATTCAGCTGTTAAGTCTTTCAGAAAACAATAACGATAAAAATGCTGCGGAAGAAATGCATAACAATGCGAAAAAACTCATTGATACGCTTGACAGCTTTAATGTAAAAGCATCTATAGTAAATATTTGCCGTGGTCCGTCTGTTACAAGATATGAACTTTCACCTGCTCCGGGTGTAAAGATAAGCAAGATTACAAACCTTTCAGACGATATTGCACTTAACCTTGCCGCAAACGGAGTAAGAATCGAAGCTCCTATTCCGGGCAAAGCCGCAGTCGGTATTGAAGTACCGAACAAGGTTGTAAGTATGGTTACTATGCGTGAGTTGATTGACTCCGATGAATTCAGAAGAGGAAAGAGTAAACTTACCTGCGTACTCGGTAAAGATATTTCGGGTGAAATTGTGGTTACCGACCTGTCAAAACTTACTCACTTGCTTATTGCAGGTACAACGGGTTCGGGTAAATCTGTTTGTGTAAACTCAATTCTTATGAGTATCCTTTACAAAGCTACACCCGACGAAGTAAAACTTTTGCTTGTTGACCCAAAAATGGTTGAATTTACAAAGTACAGAAGTATTCCGCATTTGCTTATTCCTGTAGTAACCGACGCTAAGAAAGCGGCGGGTGCGCTTGGATGGGCGGTTTCCGAAATGGAGCAGAGATATAAGATTCTTTCGGAATACTACTGTAAAAATATTGACGCATACAATGAGCTTATAGAAGAAAATCTTAAGTATATGGCAGAAAATCCGCCTGTAGAAAATGAAGACGGCGAGCTTGTTCAGCCTGTACTTGAGAGAAACGGTTTACCCGTACCAAAGGAAAAAATGCCGAGAATTGTAATTGCAATTGATGAGCTTGCCGATCTTATGATGGCAGCTCCGAGTGAGGTGGAAGAGTACATTGCCCGACTTGCTCAAAAAGCAAGAGCCGCAGGTATGCATTTGCTTGTTGCAACGCAACGACCTACGGTAAATGTAATTACAGGTCTTATCAAGGCAAATATTCCAAGCCGTATTGCGCTTAAAGTAAGTTCAAATATTGATTCAAGAACTATCCTTGATTTCAGCGGTGCGGAAAAACTCATAGGCAGAGGCGATATGCTGTTCCTGCCTGTTGGTGCACCAAAGCCTATGCGTGTGCAGGGTTGCTATGCTTCCGATGAGGAAATTGAGGGTGTAACAAATTATATTAAAAAATCTTCTTCCGCTCAATATAATGCGGAGATTGAAGAAAAAATCAAGAGAATTGCCGCAGAAGAAATTACTCAGGGTAAAAAAGGCGATGATAGAGGCGGCGATGATATTGAAATTGACTCAAAAATGGAAGACGCAATTAAATGCGTAATTGAAGCAGGACAGGCATCTACTTCACTTCTTCAGCGCAGACTCAAGGTAGGTTATGCAAGAGCCGGCAGAATGATAGACGATATGGAGCAGATGGGTGTTGTAGGCCCTCATCAGGGTTCAAAACCGAGAGATGTACTTATGACCTATAATGAATGGCTTGAACACCGTAATATTATGGGCAGTGACGATGAATAAATTATATAGGTGATATTATGGCATTTTTACCGATGAATATAAAAGAGGTTAAAGCCCGTGGATGGGACGAAGTTGACTTTGTATATGTAATGGGCGACAGTTATGTTGACCACCCGTCTTTTGGTGCTGCCATAATTACAAGAGTGCTTGAGGATTGTGGCTATAAGGTTGCAGTCCTTTCTCAGCCTGATTGGAAAAATGACGCCGACTTTTTACAGTTTGGCAAACCAAGGCTCGGATTTTTTGTTACGGCAGGCAATATAGACAGTATGGTTGCACATTATACCGTTGCAAAGCGTAAGCGAAGTGATGACGCTTATACAGCAGGTGGTAAAAACGGCAAGCGTCCTGACAGAGCTGTAACTGTTTATTCAAATATAATCCGCAGACTTTATCCCGATTCGGTAATAATTATCGGCGGACTTGAAGCCTCGCTAAGAAGATTTGCTCATTATGATTATTGGAAAAACACCGTAATGCCGTCTGTACTTTTTGACAGTAAAGCAGATATTATTTCTTACGGAATGGGCGAGCTGCAAACTATTGAAATGGCAAAGCGCTTGTCGGAGGGTTATCCCGTAGAGGCTTTGTATGACATCCGTGGTATTTGCTACGCTGTAAAGACAAGCGATTATGTTCCGAAAACCGTTGTGGAACTGCCGAGTTACGAAAGAGTTTGTGAGAGCAAAAAGGACTATGCAATTGCTGCCAGAAAAGAGCTCGAAGAGGCAGATGCGGTAAGAGGCAAAACTCTTATTCAGCGCCACGGCAACTGTATTTTAATTCAGAATCCGCCTATGCAGCCGCTTGACACAAAACAGCTTGATTATGTGTATTCGTTACCGTATGAAAGATGGTATCCGCAGTGTTACGAAAAACTCGGCGGTGTACCGGGTATTCAGGAGGTACTTTTCTCAATTACTCATAACCGTGGTTGCTTTGGCGCTTGTAATTTCTGTTCGCTTGCGTTTCATCAGGGAAGAGCGGTAACGGTAAGAAGTAAACAGAGCGTTATTGACGAGGCAAAGTCTTTTCTTAACGATAAGAGATTTAAAGGATATATAAGTGATGTGGGCGGCCCTACAGCCAACTTCCGTCTGCCATCCTGCGAAAAGCAGAAAAAGGCGGGACTTTGTAAAAGCAGAAAGTGTCTTGCCCCGACTCCTTGCCCTAATATGCAGGTGTCGCATACGGAGTATCTTGATATTTTGCGAGAATTGAGAAAACTTGACGGCATTAAAAAAGTATTTATTCGCAGCGGTATTCGTTTTGATTATCTTATGGAAGATCAGAGTGACGAATTTTTCGAAGAGCTTGTAAAGTATCATATAAGCGGTCAGTTAAGAGTTGCGCCGGAGCATTGCTCGGCTGCAGTTCTTGACAGAATGGGTAAACCGCACATAGAAACTTATAAAAAGTTTTGCGATAAATTCTATAAACTGACAGGTCGTATGAGTAAAGACCAATACATAGTGCCGTACCTTATGAGTTCGCATCCGGGTTCTACTTTGAAAGATGCGGTGGAACTTGCGCTGTTCTGTAAGAGGGAGAATATACATCCAAAGCAGGTGCAGGACTTTTATCCGACTCCGGGTACAATTTCGACCTGTATGTTTTATACAGGCATAGACCCTTATACAATGAAAGAGGTTTATGTACCGAAAACAGAGGAAGAAAAGTCAATGCAAAGAGCGCTTTTGCAATACTTTATTCCCGAAAATAAGCAGAAAGTAATTAAAGCACTTATAAAAGCAGGCAGAAAAGATTTGATAGGTTATGATTCAAAATGTCTTGTTCAGCCAATGAGTAATCAAAATAATTATAAGGGAAATAATAAAGGTCAGAAATCTTCTTACAATTCAAATAAAAACAATTCCCGTAACAGAAACGGAAAACAGACAAAAGATAAGTTTGCAAAATACAGAAGAAAAAAGAAATAAATTAACTGTAAATGCAAACCGTCAAAGCCCTGTTCTTATATGTAAGTTTAGGTATTGACCTATTGTAAATTTTGATTTATAATTAACAAATGAAAACAAAATCAGAAAGGATTTTATAATAAAATGGGAGTTTATGAGGAATTAGTAGCCAGAGGTCTTATCGCTCAGGTTACAGATGAAGAAGAAATCAAAGAGCTTGTCAACAACGGTAAAGCTGTATTTTATATCGGTTTTGACCCTACTGCCGACAGCTTACATGTAGGTCACTTTATGGCACTTTGTCTTATGAAACGCTTACAGATGGCAGGCAACAAGCCGATTGCTCTTATCGGCGGCGGTACAGCTATGATCGGTGACCCGTCAGGCAGAACAGATATGCGTCAGATGATGACTACAGAAACTATACAGCACAATGTTGATTGCTTTAAAAAGCAAATGGAGCGTTTTATCGACTTTTCAGACGGTAAGGCACTTATGGTAAACAATGCCGATTGGCTGCTCGACCTCAACTATGTTGATGTTTTGCGTGAAGTCGGTGCTTGTTTCTCTGTAAATAATATGTTAAGAGCAGAGTGCTACAAGCAGAGAATGGAAAAGGGATTAAGTTTTCTTGAGTTTAACTATATGATTATGCAGAGCTACGATTTCTATGCTCTCTATAAGAAGTACGGTTGTAATATGCAGTTCGGCGGTGACGACCAGTGGAGCAATATGCTCGGCGGTACAGAGCTTATCAGAAGAAAACTCGGTAAGGACGCATACGCTATGACTATTAATCTTCTCCTTAATTCCGAGGGTAAGAAGATGGGCAAAACCCAGTCCGGCGCTGTATGGCTTTCAGCCGAAAAGACAAGTCCTTACGATTTCTACCAGTATTGGAGAAATGTAGCCGACGAAGATGTAATCAAGTGCTTAAAGATGCTTACATTTTTACCGCTTGAGCAGATTGATGAGCTTGCTAAACTTGAGGGCAGTGAGCTTAACAAGGCTAAGGAGATTCTTGCATATGAGGTAACAAATCTTATTCACGGCAAGGAAGAGGCAGACAAGGCACAGGAGGCTGCAAGAGCATTGTTTGGCAGCGGTGCAAATACAGACAATATGCCTTCTACAGAGCTTACGGACGCTGACTTTACAGATGACGGTATCGCAATTCTTGATCTTCTTACAAAGTGTGCGCTTATTCCGTCAAAGGGTGAGGGCAGACGCCTTATTCAGCAGGGCGGTGTTGCCGTTGATGATGTAAAGGTAACAGATGTATATGCAAATGTTCCTAAGTCTGCTTTTGAAAAAGGCTATGTTGTAATTAAAAAAGGCAAAAAGAAATTCCATAAGGCTGTTTTATAATTCAGTTTATTAACTCAATCAAAAAAATTTTCCCACTATTATTAGTGGGAAAGTGTTTGTCCTGCATTATTCTGTATTTTTGCGGTTATGGCAACTGCTAAAAATATCTTAACAGAGGAGTTTAGGAAATGAAAAAGTTTTTTGGCGAGTTTAAAACCTTTATTATGAGAGGCAATGTGCTTGACCTTGCAGTCGGTGTTATTATCGGTGCTGCTTTTCAGGCAATTGTAACTTCACTTACTTCGGATATCATTTCACCGATTCTCGGTTTGTTCGGCGGAATGAATTTTGACCAGTATGCGCTTACAATAGGCGATGTTTCGATTGGATACGGTAAGTTCTTAACTGCGGTTATTAACTTTATCATTATGGCATTTGTCATCTTCCTTATTGTTAAATTGGTTAATAAGATTATGGCAATCGGTAAAAAGCCTGAAGAACCGGCAGAACCCACAACAAAGATTTGCCCGTTCTGTCAGAGCGAAATTTCAATCAAGGCTACAAAATGCCCACACTGTACAAGCGATATTCCTGCAGAAACAGAAACTAAGGAATAACTTTAATACATAATTGTAACTAAAAGCTCCCGATACAAAAATCGGGAGCTTTTGTGTTGATTTATAATTTTTGTTTAGCGGAATAAATTTGAAAAGCAATTATAAAAGTTTGGTCGACCTTTGAAAAGGTCGTGGGTGTGGGCAAAGTCCACAACTATTTTCCCACATTTTTCCGTGATGAGGGATTTGTTTTACGGGTTTTGTCGGAATGACAGAACGCAATTCAAAATAAAAAGCTGAAGTCGTTTTTTATATCGACTTCAGCTTTCGTTTTATCCGTTATACGGTTTGTAATAAGTATCAAGAATCAGTTTATAAAACTCGTCTTCGTTTACATAAAATTCGGTATAAACTTCACCTTTTTTCAGCTCACCCGGTACGGAAATCATTGTCATATTCATACCGTTGTGGCTAAGCATATTCTGTGATAAATAGCAAATTTTCGACGGGTTCAGGTTTGTGCATGAGTATGGGGCAGAGGCATTAAACAGGCTTACAGGTGTTGTAATGTCATTTTTAGTCTGCGCAAGAACCGTATTCATAAATGAATCAAGATATACCTGCTGTCTTTGCATACGCTTGCTGTTTGCGTCTACGCTTTCCATATCTCTTGAACGAACAAAAGCTTCTGCATTCTGACCTTCAAGATGGTAGCTTTCGCCCTCTTTAAAATCGCCTATGGTTTCGGGAGAAACAACATCAACTCCGCCTACGGCATCATTAAGAGCTGATATACCGTCAAGGTCAAGCGCAAAGTATGAATTAATCGGAATGTTGTAGAAAAGTCTTTCAACGGCGGTAACCGTATTTGCACAACTTGACTCCTTGCCGTCGCCGTAAGCATATGAAAGACAAATCTGTTCGTTTACAGTTTCCACATAATAACCGCTTGCCGAATATACCGCAACATCGGTCATTGTATCTCTTGATATATTAATAAGCTTAGTTTCGCCTGTCGAGGTGTCCATAGCAACAAGTATAAGAACATCGGCTTGACCGTTTTCGCCTTTTATATTGCTTGCACCGTCAAAAGAACTTTTATCGATGCCCATACAAAGAATACTTGTCATATTCTTGTTAAATTCATATGTTTGTCCGTTATACACAACATATTGACCGCCGCTTTGAACAACTACATTTGACGGAGCCGAAATTATATTTGTATTGTCAAGCAATTCTTTAGAGCCGTTGTAAATAAAACATACCAAAAGCCCGCTTACAACAAGAACAAGAGCAAGAATTGTACTGATAATTGTGAGTATTACTCTCTGCCATTTTTTAAAACGCCTTTTCTTGATTTTTTGATTTTCTCTAATTGCTTTTTTCTGTTCCTTAGAACCCATCGCAGGGTGATTGCTTTTTACAAGTTCGTCGTATTCCAGCAAATATTTTTCGTTGCCTGTACTCAAACTTTTTTTCTTTATTTTATTTGAACTGCCTTTTGCAGGGCGTGAGCTTTGTACCAATAATACATCATCGGAATTTTCTTTTGCTTGAATGATGATGGTGATGGTGTTTATGATGACCGTGGCTTTTATACGATTTAACAAACTTATAGTCGTTAATATCATCTCTTATACTACGGTCGGCGTATTGCACATTTCCTTTTTCATCATTACTTGCCACGCTTTCGCCTGTTTGAGAAGGCTGCTTATTTGAATTGCTGTAAATATTATCGTAATGTTTGGTTTCTTTATCAGCAGTATCCGTATTATTGTTGTTTTCGTTATTATTTTGTGAGTTCATCTTTTATTAACACCCCCTGTAAAAGAAGTCGTCCGTCACCTGAATTAAGGCAGGTGCTTAGCGTGACAATTTTGTCATTGATTGTCAGCTCCGAATTATCTCTTACAACTTTTGTGAATGATCTGGGATTTTGAATATAATCAAGGTATTCCTGAAAAACCTTGTCGTCATCAAAATCAAACGAATTCATTATATGTCGGTCGTCATATGAATAAACCGACACTATACGGTAGGTAAGTTTGTGCTGAGGTCTGTAGATGTAAAAATACTCATGGTCATTGAAAAAATCCGTATTTGTAAATTTATATAAATCGGCAAACATACTTCCGTCTGCCATATTGTGGCCGTAGAGTACGGTTACCCTGTCATGCATATATATAGAATTACAATACTGTGAATAAATAGAGCCTGAAAAGCTGTAATTTCCGTAAATATCATGATCCAGGTAAAAATTATCGTTTGTGTTACTCCTGCAAACAGGGTAATTTATGTTGGTATCGGGAATATATATCCAAGAATAGATTTCGTCATTTTGAGCTTGCAGCGACTCAAAATCTATAGGATTATCTATAATAGGATTGTCGGCAAGAGTTTCGTCAATTGACGGGGAAGTAACTTCTTCGGCTATGCTCGGAGCCACAGAACTTGCAAGTTTGCTGTAATCGTCCTGCTCTTTGTGTTGAGTATTCATTTGATACATAACGTAAATTACGCACAGAATTAACAGAATAATTGTAATAACAAGAATTGTGATAAGAATTTTATTTCGATTTTTTTTCATAATAAATCACATCAAATAATTATAACAAATATTGACAACCGTGTCAATATTTCTGTAAATTTTAACTATAATAAGCATTAAAAAACAGCTTTCGAAAACCGAAAGCTGTTTTTATTAGCAAAATTAGTTTGATTTCTTTGACTTAACAATAGTTACGCTGACAGCAACAGCTATAAGTGATAAGCCGATTATTACATACGGCATTGCGCTTGAAGGACCGGTCTGCGGCGATTTATCAGAAGTATCTGTTGTTACAGCCTGTGTAGGTGACTCACCGTTGATTGTGTAATAAGGAGTTACCTTAATATCACCTGTGATTATAACATCAAGATTTCCATCTGTAAGCGGCTGATCGGTTCTGTAAGGACCGTCAATTACCCAATGGTCAAAAGAATAACCGGACTTTGGCTTTGGAGTAAGGTGAACATTCTGGTTACCGTCCTCATCAATGCCTGTAGTGAACTCATAGTCACCGCTGCCGCCTGTGGTAGGAACAACAACTACTACATAAGTATATGTACCTGTAGGACTTGGTGCGGCAAATACCGGAATAGACGCTGCAAGCATCAGCACAAGAGCCAATGCGAGGGAAACAACTTTTTTCATTGTACTAACCTCCTATTTATATTATCCAATTAAAATATTAAGCAGAATAACCTCTACTTGTATGTATTAAGTATTATATCACAATTAAAGTATAAAGTAAAGACAAAAATTCAAATAATTTTCGGCAATTGTGATAATTTATAATTCTTTTAACCATTAAACATAAACAATATTTTTAAAATAAAAAGACCTATTGCAATAGTAGGCAAAAAAATGTATAATAAATTTAAAAGGAAAAATGAAGGGAAATGTATGTATGAATATTTCTGAAATTCAAAATAAAATTCTTGAGTTAAAAAAAGAAAAAGATGTTTGTATTCTTGCCCACAGCTATCAGGCAAGAGAAATTTGCGAAATTGCCGATTTTACAGGCGACAGCTATAAATTGAGTGTAGATGCAAGCAAAGTTACAAATAAAAACATTCTTATGTGCGGTGTTCGTTTTATGGCAGAAACCTGCAAAATTCTTTCACCCGATAAAACGGTTTATCTTGCTCAGCCGAGTGCCGGCTGTCAGATGGCTGACCAGATGGATAAAGAAATGATTTCTTCCGTAAAAGAAATGTATCCCGATTATGCGGTAGTTGCATACATAAATACCACAGCAGATTTAAAAACTATTTGTGATGTTTGTGTAACAAGTTCATCTGCCGTTAAGATTGTAAGCAATATGCCTGAAAAGAATATTCTTTTTATCCCTGACTGCAACCTTGGCGATTATGTAAGCCGTCAGCTTCCCGACAAAAACTTTAAGCTTTTGCATGGCGGCTGTCCTATTCACGCTTGCGTTACAGCGGAAGATGTTAAAAAGGCAAAGGCACAGTTCCCAAATGCCGAACTTCTTGTTCATCCGGAGTGCCAGCCTGCTGTTGTTGATCTTGCGGATTATGTAGGCTCGACATCGGGCATTATGAACTACGCAAAGAACAGTGATAAAAAGGAATTTATCATCGGTACCGAAATCAGTATTGCAGAGCATTTGCAGTATGATTGTCCCGATAAAAAATTCCATATTCTTACACAAAAGCTCATTTGTCCTAATATGAAAGCTACCACTCTTATGGATGTGTTCAATTGCCTTAAAGGCGAGGGCGGCGAGGAAATTATCCTTGATGAGCAGACTATTACAGACGCAAAGAAATGTATTGACGAGATGATAAGACTTGGCGGTTAAGGAGAATAATATGACCGAAAGGGCATTAATAGCAATGAGTGGAGGAGTTGACAGTTCGGTAGCGGCTTGCTTGATAAAGGAGCAGGGCTATGACGCTACGGGCATTACTCTTAAGCTTTTTGATAACGAGGATATTGGCGAAAAGAAGGAGAAAACCTGCTGTTCGCTTGATGATATTGACGATGCGAGAATGTTTGCAGAAAAATCGGAATACCTTATTATGTTTACAATTTTAAAGACAGCTTTAAAGAAAATGTAATTGACCGTTTTATTTCTGCATACGAAAACGGCTGTACGCCTAATCCTTGCATTGACTGCAACAGATATATTAAATTTGAAAAGCTTATGCAGAGAGCCGATGAGCTTGACTTTGATTATGTAGTTACAGGTCATTACTCTGTCATTGAGTATGATGAGGGATTGCAAAGATATTTATTGAGAAAGTCCCCCGATGTAACAAAAGACCAAAGTTATGTACTTTACTCGCTTACTCAAAGACAGCTTTCAAGAACCTTGCTTCCGCTTGGAAAACTTACAAAGCACGAAGTAAGAAAAATAGCGGAAAAATATAACCTTATTAATGCTCAAAAACATGACAGTCAGGATATTTGTTTTGTACCTGACGGAGATTACGCAAAGTTCATTGAGCAGTACACGGGCAGAAAGTATGATTTTGGTGACTTTGTTGATGAAAACGGCAATGTTCTCGGTACACATAAGGGCATTATAAGATATACGATAGGGCAGAGAAAGGGACTTGGTCTTGCTTTGCCTCACCCGATGTATGTCAAGGAAAAGGATATTGCAAACAACAAGGTTATACTTTGCGATAATGACAGACTGTTTTCAAAAGAGCTTTACGCAAAAGATATTAATCTTATTGCTTACGAAAAGCTTGACAAACCTTTGCATATAAAAGCAAGGGTAAGATACAATCAGCCTGAACAGGATGCAACGGTAGAACAGCTTTCAGATAACAAACTGCACATTGTGTTTGATAAGCCGCAAAGAGCAATTTCAAAAGGTCAGGCAGTGGTTCTGTATGACGAAGATGTAGTAGTAGGCGGCGGAACAATAGAATAATTTTAATCTGCTTGCTTTTGGTGAGCCGATTTTTATGCAAAAGGCACAGCGAAAATGCTGTGCCTTAATTACTTCATATAAACGAAATATTAATTATAAGTAATTAAAATATCTTCACGGATGATTTTTTCTTTGAGAATTTCGCATCTGTAAGATCTTATAATAAAGTTTCCTTGACCGTCAAACCTGAAAGTAACGGTTTTGGTAAACGGCTTATCGGGTTCGTATTCGGTAATAATAAGACTTGCCTTTGAATTTTTCAGAGTATCAAAAGTTGTCATAAAACCTATGCCGTTGCCGCCGCTTTCTTTGTGAGTGGTAACTCTTTCGGTACCGAGTTTTTGTAAAGTATCGGTTTCAAATTCAATTCCGTTGTCGCTTACGGAAATTTCATATATTCCGTCAACCGAAGAAACAGATGTCAGAATATTTCCGTTCCTTTTGCCTGTGCTTTCAACGGCTATGACAGCGTCTTTTATATGGTCGCAAAGCAGGGTTTCAAGTTCGGTTTGTGAAAGAAAATGATTGATAAGGTAGTTAATATCTGTATTTGCTATCAAATCAAAATTAATTTCGTGAGCAGAGGCTTTTATATACATATTAAGCAGAGCGCCGTCAATAACAGAATTTCCCGTAGATGCAAGCACCTTATTTTCTGCCTGTTCTTTTTGCACGAGTTCGTTTCTTTCTTTTGCAAGAGTAAGAAGTTCAGCGATTATTTTACTTTCCTTTTGTTTATCGTTACAATTGCAAAGTTCTTCTAAAGAATATTGCAAAGAACTCATAAGGTGGTTGTCACGGTGCACTATTTTTGAAAGAAAGGCATTGGATTTTGTAAGTTCCTCAATATTACTGTCTTTTTCCGCAATAACCGAATTGAAATGTTCGTCTGCTTTTTGCTGCAGTCGGCTTTTATAGTACCGTGTTATGCTTGTTCTTATCCAAATTACAGCACCTATACAACAAATTATCAATCCTATAAACATATATACAAATATAGATTTGTAGTCATCGCCGTCTTGTGCAAGCAGAGCTATGATTAAGAAAATAAAACCTGATATTAACAGACCTATGCCAAAGTTATCGGAATTATTGAAAAAGGCAAGACCGTTTTTTAATCTCTTAATTTTCATTATATAGAATGTTGATAATAAATGTATTATGCCTATAAAAATTGCCGTAAAAATACTTTTCGGATTCAAGAAATCATATGTAACTAATGATATATAGTGTGATGCAATTGCAAAAATCAAGGCAATGATAAATCGTACGCAATAGGAAAGTCCCATTGAAACAATGGAGATGGAAATGGTATTTTTTATATTGTTTTTAGTAAACAGTGTGATAGTTACAATAAACAATATACAACTTGCCAAGAATCCCAAACTGTTGTCAAATAAAAGTACAACAGACGAAATTATATTGACGACAAAAAATGCAGTCAAAAGCAAAGCTAACTTTGATTTGCTGCATTTAATGTTTGTTGTTTTAATAAAAATATAGGCTGATGAAAATAATGTCGGAGCTTTAATAAAAAAATTCATAGCAAAATTATATAAAAGCTCTGTAATGTTTGTTGACATAATATTTAACTCCGTATTACTATAATGATAATATTATATCATACAAGCTAAATAATGTCACTATATTATTTTCCTAAAAGTTGTTTTAAAAATTCATAAATATCATCCCACATACTTCAGTACCTCCTTTACTTTTGTTTTACAAGTAAAGTGTACCTTTTTTGCGGGGAAATTCTGATTTGTTGCTGTAATTGCTTTATTTTTAATATAGTGAGTAAATATCACATAATGTAAAAATAATAATTAGAAATTGTTATTTTATGATGAATTTATAAATTTTTGTTGCAAAAAAAATCCCGATGCTAATAAACATCGGGATAAATTTACAGGCTTTTTTTGATTTTGGAAGAATAATAATAGATAAATTCCATAACTGTGGGAACGCCTTTCTGCGGATTTATGTATGTGGTATAGTAGCGTTCAAGACTTTCAATATCGGTGTTTCGCCAAGCGTGGTTTATGGCAGTTTGCATTGCACGCTCAACACTTGCATCGGTTTTTTTATATTTTTGCGCCACAATACTGCAAAGATTGGTTACTCGCTGATTGCAAGTGATTTCAATAGCGTCTGCAAGGTAATTTCTGCCCTTAAGTTTTGGGCTGATTCCTATTAAATCAAGCTCAACAGAGATTTTATTTCTTATAATTTCGCTGTTGCTTATGCGTTCAGCGGCTTTTGCGGCGCTCGGTGAACTGAAATTTGAGGTCAGCGTTGTTTGTACAATTGAGTTGAGAAACTCAAGTACCATTTTACAGCTGAAATCATTTTGATTTTTAGTTATTACAAAGTCTGCACCTAAATTTCTTGCTATGGAATGAGTAACATTACTGATATTATTGGTAACTACCAGTATAAAAGGCTTGTTTGGCAATGCAAGTTCAGACAACCCTTTTAAAAATAAAAGACCGTTGCCACTGCCCTGATGTAGTTCCAAGTCGAGAATAACAGCATGAGGACAGTATTCTTTTACCATTTCTACGGCTTTTGAGGAGTTGTTTGTAGTGCCGACAATATAAAAATTTTCAAAACCTTTAATATCAGATTTATACTCTTCTACAGTATTATTATCATCTTCTACAATAAGTAAGTTAACTTTGTTCACAATATCACCTCATTATTATATTATACTACAAAAACTAACGAAAACCAACATTTTATAATATTTTGTGTAATAAAAAGTAATATTATTTATTATGTTTGAGTTTTATAATTATACTAAGATTATATTATGAAATCAATGAATAATTTGTAGTATTAAAGGTGAGGGTTATGAGCGATAATTTTGGCGATTTCATTAAGGAAAAAAGGGCAAGATGTAACTATTCTCTTAAATATGTGGCAGAAACAATCGGTATTTCTAATGTGTATCAGTCAAGTATTGAAGCAGGCAAAAGACCTGCGCCGTCATATGATGTTTTAAAGAAATTGAGAGATGCGCTAAAACTTAATGATGATGAATTCGGTGAAATGCTTGACCTTGCAGCCGAAAGCAAAAATTCAAGGGCGGTTGCTTATGATCTTGCCGATTACATAAACCAAAATGATTTTATACATAAAACACTGCGATTTTCATTGAAAAATAAAATTCCCGAATCGGAGTGGGTCAGATTTTTTAATGCAATGAATGAAAAATATCAATAATATTTCGTTATGTAAAACTGTTATAGTTGACTTTTGTCATTTATAGCTGTATAATGTTATCGGTAGATATTTAAGCCGCTATTAGTGATTAAAAAATCTCCTTTTATTCACTATTTAAGCTGTACCGTTTCCTGTTTTTACAGAAAATCGGTGCAGCTTTTTATTATTTGCGTTAATTGTATTGCTGGCAGACGGATTTGGGAGTATAATAGTAGCATATTACGAACAGCAGAGGTAAGTATGAACAGAGAAGAATATGAAATTTCTATTGAAGAATTAAAGAAAGTTGATAAAAACACTTGTACGGTGATTGATATAAGAGATGAGATTTCTTATAACTACGGAAATATTCCAAACTCGGTAAATATTCCGCTTGAGAAAATTAAAAATGATAAAAGCATTTTGCCGAAAGATAAGAGATTGATTATTTGCTGCAAAAGCGGTCAAATAAGCGATACTCTTGCAGAAGAGTTGCGGGAAGACGGCTACGATGCGGTAAATCTTGTGAACGGATATTACGGCTGGCTAAAGGATAAATTTACTGATGACGATTATGCGGCAGATGTTGAAAAAAGTATAAGAAAAAAATTCAGCAAGACCATATGGGGCAGATTTACAAAAGCTGTAATTGAGTATGAACTTGTAAAGCCGAATGACAAAATAGCCGTATGTATTTCGGGCGGCAAAGATTCTATGCTTATGGCAAAACTTTTTCAGGAACTTAAAAGGCATAATAAATTTCCGTTTGAGCTTGTATATCTTGTAATGGACCCGGGATACAGTGTTGAAAACAGAGATGTTATTGAGAACAACGCAAGAAAGCTGAATATTCCGATTACGGTTTTTGAAACACAGATTTTTGAGTCGGTATATAATGTGAAAAAGTATCCGTGTTATCTCTGTGCAAGAATGAGAAGAGGATACCTCTACAAAAAGGCTAAGGAACTTGGCTGTAATAAAATTGCACTCGGACATCATTATGACGATGTTATAGAAACCATATTAATGGGTATGCTTTACGGCGGACAGGTGCAGACTATGATGCCGAAACTGCATAGTACAAATTATGAGGGAATGGAGCTTATAAGACCGCTTTACCTTATAAGAGAAGCGGAAATAAAGCATTGGAGAGATTACAATAAACTTAATTTTATACAGTGTGCGTGCAGATTTACGGATACCTGCACATCGTGCAACCCGAGCAATACAGGCTCAAAAAGACAGGAAATAAAACAGCTTATTGCACAGCTTAAAAAAATAAATCCTCAGATAGAGAGCAACATTTTCCGCAGTGTTGAAAATGTAAATCTTAACACGATTATCTCGTATAAGAAAGATGATTATCAGCACAGTTTTCTTGATGATTACGATAAATAATTTTTAATGAAACTCAGTCATTTTGTGGCTGAGTTTTTTTCTTTGGATTTTTAATAATCGGAGTTTATAAAAAGCGGCTGCTTGTCTTAAAAATTGCCAAATCATAATTTTATCACTATTTTTATGCAATTGTTAACCGAGTAATTGTATTTATCTGCCAAATAATGTACAAGTTTGAAAAACACTTGACTTTTTGGCGATATGGATATAAAATATCTCTATCAAGCAAACATACTAAAACGATAGGTATTATAGGTTATACAAAAATAAGTATGTTTGGCATTATGAAAGGCAAGGGTGGTTTGTATGAAAAATCATTTTAACCGAATAAATAAACGAATGTGCGGTTCTTTTGGCGGTAAGTCGATGTGTTAAAACATTTTATCGGTTTACTTATTAATTTATGATAAAGCTAAAAGAAAGGTTTGATTAAAATGAAAAAAGTGTTTACTAAAAGACTTATATCCGCAATTCTTACAACAGCCCTTATCGGTACTTCTGCCTTTGCTCTTTTCGGCTGCGGAAAAGCTTCTAAAGATACTTCTAATGATGCTAAGGTACATATAACCAATGTTTCATATGACCCTACACGAGAACTTTACGAAAGCTATAATAAAATTTTTGCCGACCATTGGAAAGCAAAAACAGGTCAGGAAGTAGAGGTTACTCAATCGCACGGCGGTTCGGGCAAGCAGGCTCTTGAGGTTGCAAACGGACTTGAGGCGGATGTAGTCACACTTGCGCTTGAGTACGATGTTAATGCCGTAAGAGATGCATGTCTTATAAATGACGGTTGGATAAATAATTTTGAAAACGATTCTTCACCTTATACATCTACAATTGTATTCCTTGTAAGAAAAGGCAATCCGAAAAATATTAAGGATTGGAAGGATCTTATAAAGGACGGCGTCGGCGTTATTACTCCAAACCCTAAGACATCGGGCGGCGCAAGATGGAACTACCTTGCCGCCTGGGCATATGCCGATAAGCTTTATAACGGTGATGAAAGCAAAATTGAAGACTTTGTAAAAAAGCTTTATCAAAATGTACTTGTACTTGATTCGGGTGCAAGAGGAGCAACAACCACTTTTGTGGAAAACGGACAGGGCGATGTGCTTTTAGCTTGGGAAAACGAGGCTTATCTTTCTATTAAGGACCATCCGGACGAATATGAAATTATAACTCCGAGCGTAAGTATTCTTGCACAACCGTCGGTTGCCGTTGTTGATGAAGTAGTTGACAGCAGAGGAACAAGAGAGGTTGCTACCGAATATCTTAGCTACTTATACAGCGATGAGGCACAGAGGATTGCAGGCGATAATTATTACCGTCCATACAATCAGGATATTTTGAAAGAGTATTCAGATGTATTTGATTTAAATATTAACCTTGTTACAATTAGTGACTTCGGCGGTTGGGACGAGGCACAAAAAACACATTTCGCAGACGGCGGAATATTTGATAAAATTTACGAAAAATAATTAACTATGCGTATGTGTTCGGCTGTTTTGCGGCTGAACACTATGCTTTGTATTTACAAGAAAAGCGGGTGTAAGAATGAATAAAACTAAAAAAGCAAAACGAGTTATCCCCGGCTTTGGCTTATCTATGGGAGTTACTGTATCAATACTTAGCATAATCGTATTGATTCCGCTTGCTTCTCTTGTGATTTACACAGCACAGATGAGCTGGTCAGATTTTATAGATACGGTTACAAGCGAAAGAGTAGTGGCAAGTTATCAGGTAAGCCTTATAACCGCATTCATAGCCTCTGCAATAAATGCGGTTATGGGTGTTATACTTGCGTGGGTGCTGGTTCGTTATAAATTTCCGGGTAAAAGAATACTTGACGGAATGATTGAACTTCCTTTTGCACTGCCGACAGCGGTTGCGGGTATTGCGCTTACTTCTTTAACAGCCGATACAGGTTACATAGGCAGTTTTTTCGCACGGTTTGGCATAAGCATTGCGTACACAAGGGTAGGTATTACTTTTGCACTTGTATTTATAGGTATTCCGTTTGTTGTAAGAGCGGTTCAGCCTGTACTCGAAAAACTTGACCCTGTTTATGAAGAGGCTGCAGGTGTAATGGGTGCGAGCAGAATAAAGATTTTTTGGAAGATTATTTTTCCTGAAATTCTCCCGTCAATTCTTACAGGTTTCGGACTTGCGTTCGGCAGATGTCTCGGTGAGTACGGCTCGGTAATTTTTATAGCAGGCAACAAGCCTTTTGAAACTGAAATTACACCGCTCATTATTATGTCAAAGCTGCAGGAGTTTGATTATAAGAGCGCTACAGCAATTGCACTTGTAATGCTTGCGGCATCATTCTTAATCTTGTTTGTTGTAAATCTTATTCAGGCAAGAAATTCAAAAATATTAAAGGGAGGAAGATAATATGCACGAAGAAACAAAAGGTTCAAAGGTCGTAAAGTGGACATTGATAATTATAAGTGTACTGTTTTTGTTTATTATGCTCATACTTCCTCTTGCAACAGTGCTGACAGAGGCGTTAAAGAGCGGCTGGCAGGTATTTTGGGACGCAGTAAGTGACGAATATACTTTAAAAGCTGTTTTGCTTACACTTGAGGCAACAGCGTGCGCAGTTGTTTTTAATACAATATTCGGATTGTTCGCTGCGTGGTCTGTAACAAAGTTTCACTTTAAAGGTAAAAAAATTCTTACCACACTCATCGACTTACCCGTTACCGTATCGCCTGTAATTGCAGGTCTGATATTTGTACTTACCTTTGGCAGACAAAGTGTTTTGTTATCCTCTTTTACAGGAACTTGATATAAAAGTAATTTTTGCGGTTCCGGGTATTATTCTTGCAACAATATTTGTTACATTTCCGTTTATCTCACGAGAGCTTATTCCCGTTCTTGAATCGGAGGGAACAGATGAGGAAGAGGCTGCCGCATTAATGGGAGCAAAGGGACTTACAATTTTCAGAAAGATAACATTTCCGCATATTAAATGGGCATTTCTGTACGGCATAGTTTTGTGTGCGGCAAGAGCAATGGGCGAGTTCGGCGCAGTGTCTGTACTTTCGGGACATTTGCGTGGAAAAACCAATACATTGCCGCTACATATTGAAATTTTGTTTAACGAGTTTAAAACCGTACCTGCCTTTGCGGTATCGGCAATTCTTGTAATTATGGCGGTAATAATTCTGATTATCAGAAGTGTAATTGAATACAAAGGAAAGAAGGAATCGTAATGTATGTAGAACTTAAAAATATAAATAAAACCTTTGGCAATTACAAGGCGTCTGATAATGTGAATTTCACAATTGAGCAGGGAAAACTTATAGGACTTTTAGGTCCGTCGGGCAGCGGAAAAACCACAATTCTAAGAATGATTGCCGGACTTGAAACTCCCGACAGCGGCGAAATTATTATTGACGGCAAGGTTGTAAATGATATTCCGGCAAGCAAACGAGGAATAGGTTTTGTATTTCAGAATTACGCACTTTTCAGATATATGACTGTATTCGACAACATTGCGTTTGGTCTTAAAATTCAGAAAAAGGACAAAAAATATATAAAAGAAAGAGTAAGCGAACTTGTTGAACTTATCGGATTAAAGGGACTTGAAAAGCGTTATCCGAGTCAGCTTTCGGGCGGTCAGAAACAGAGAGTAGCGTTTGCAAGAGCACTTGCACCTAACCCGACGCTTTTGCTGCTTGATGAGCCGTTTGCGGCTATTGACGCAAAGGTAAGACAGGAGCTTCGCTCGTGGCTTAAAGAAATGATTGAAAAACTCGGAGTTACAAGTATATTTGTAACTCACGACCAAGATGAGGCTATTGAGGTTGCCGATGAAATCATTATTACAAACAAAGGCAGAATCGAGCAGATAGGCACACCGATGGAAATATATCAGAAACCGCAGACAGCCTTTTCCGCATCTTTCTTCGGTCAGACAACCGTGCTTGACGATTATACAAAATTTAAAACCTTTGATGTTGTGGATGGTGCGGACAAAGCTATTGTAAGACCTGAATTTATAAAGATTACCAAGTTGAACGAACCGTTCAGACAAAAAGCGTCCGTATCGGTCGGCGAGGTAGTGAAAACAGCTTTCAGAGGCAACAACATTGAAGTTACGGTAAAATGTGACGGCGGCGTAATTAACGGAGTACGGGGACTTGAAGAACCTGCAGTTTATCACGGCGAAAAGGTAAATGTATTCTTATACAGACTGTTTGTTACAAAGGGAGATAACGCATTTATTCTTGAAAACAAATCTCTCACAGAGGAATCCGTAGTAATTTAATTTACAGACAAACTAAAACACACCGATTGGCTTTCAATCGGTGTGTTGCTCTATAGATTATTTTATTAAATCTTTAACCACTTCGCCTGCAATTATAAGACCGACTACTGACGGTACAAATGCTATACTGCCGGGCACTTGTCGCCTTTGTGTGCATTTTCTTGCAGTTTCGGGAGGGCAGATGCAGTTTGTTTTGCAGCTTATTGCCATATCTTCAATAGGGGTGATAGGCTTTTCCTTTGAATATACAACTTTGAGTTTTTTAATGCCGCGCTTTTTAAGTTCATTACGCATTACTCTTGCAAGAGGGCATACGGAAGTTTTGTAAAGATCGGCAACTTCAAAAGCACTTGCATCAAGTTTATTTCCCGCACCCATTGAACAGATTATAGGGGTGTCCGCTTTTTTTGCCTGCATAACAAGTTCTATTTTGCCTGTTACCGTGTCGATAGCGTCTACTATGTAATCATACTGTGTAAAATCAAATTCGGCGGAGGTTTCGGGAGTGTAGAATTTCTGATGCTTGTTTATGATTATATTCGGATTGATTTCTTTCAGCCTTTCTTCGGCAACATCTACCTTGTATTTGCCTACTGTTTTTCTTGTGGCAAATATCTGACGATTAATATTTGTAAGGCATACTTTGTCATCGTCTATAAGGTCAAGCCGGCCTATTCCTGTGCGTGCGAGCGCCTCGGCAGTGTATCCGCCTACACCGCCTATTCCGAATATTGCAACCTTTGCATTTGCAAGTTTTTCCATTGCCTCTGCTCCGAGCAAAAGCTGTGTTCTTGAAAATTGATTAAGCATTGATTTTCTCCTTAATATAAAAACTTAGTTTATCGTCCGAAATTTGTATCTTGTAATTCATATTACGAAAAAAGTTTTCTGCGTGTTTTAATACTTCATCACTCGGTACTTCGTCAAACGAAAAATATTGTCCGCCGCAGGCATCGTGAAAATGCAGATAAGTATTAAAGTTATCCATAAGTTCGGCTTTCAAAATTTTTACCGTATCAAATTTAACTGTCATAGCTGCTCCTTAATTTATAATTCCTATCTATACAATAAGTATTATATTTCAATCATTTGTTTTGTCAATAGCAAAATTAAAAAATTATTGACTTTACTTATCGGTAATAGTATAATAAAACATATTAATTCAGTAGGTTTAATATGATATAGCCCGTTTGTTTATTTTTATTATAAATCTTAACTTAAAAATAATGCATAAAATTGACAACGCTATACCTTAGTATTAAAATAACAGGGTAGAATTAAATTGGGTGGATAAAGATGTATTGCATAAGTGTAAATTATAAAAATTCAGATGTGAATATCAGAAAAAAACTTGCTTTTTCCGAAAATGTACAAAAAGAATTTCTAACTGAACTTATAAACGGAAAAACCGTAAGCGAGTGCGTTATTCTTTGCACCTGTAACAGAACAGAACTTTATTTTTGCGGAAATGAAGACAGCCTAAATACAGTGCAAAATCTGCTTTCAAACTATTCGGGAATAGAATGTGATTTGCTTAAAAAGCATTTGTATTTGTTCTATTCCGATAAAGCGGTAATGCATCTTTTCAGAGTGGTAAGCGGTATTGAATCTATGGTTATAGGTGAGGACGAAATTCTCGGACAAATAAAACTTGCTTACACTATGGCAAAAGACTTGGGTATGACGGGTTACGAGTTAAATATGACTTTTCAATCCGCAATGGCTTGCGCAAAAAAAATAAAAACTCAAACCGCACTTTCAAAAACTTCTGTTTCAACCGCAACCCTTGCGGGAAATGAAATCGCACATTTTAAGGATAAAGTAAATGTTCTCGTTATAGGCGCAACGGGGAAGATAGGCACTGTACTTGTAAAAAATCTTTTGTCGCATAAAAATGTAAGCGTTATTGCAACATCAAGAAAACACAGTGCGGAGTCGGTACAGACCAAAGCAAACATTACAATTGCTAATTATGCCGATAGGTACAGTTATATGGATTCTGCCGATTGCGTAGTCAGCGCTACCGCAAGTCCGCATTACACTGTTACATATTATGATTTAAAGAAAAATATAAAAACCGATAAGCCAAGACTTTTTATAGATCTTGCCGTACCTCCTGACATTGACGGCTCTGTTGCAGAGATAAAAGGTTTAAAGCTGATCGGAATAGATTATTTTGAAAAACTCGCAAAGAACAACAATGAGCTTAAACTTGACAGTGTGGAAAGCGCAAAAGAGATTATAAAAGAAGAAAGCGATGTACTTAAAAAAGACATAGCTTTTCACTTTTTTTTACCGCATATGGAGAGTGTAAAAAATAAACTCAGTGAAAATTCGTTAGAAGAAATATTATATAAATTCAAAGCCGAGTTACCGTCAGAAGAATTTATAAAGATACTTGATGCATTTAAAAGCTGTGGAGAAAAGATATAATGGCATATTTTCCTTTTTATATTGATATAGAAAATAAAAATATTCTTGTAGTGGGTGGCGGAACGGTAGCTTTAAGAAAGATAGAAAAGCTGTCGCCTTTTAAGCCGAGTATTACCGTGGTATCCCCGAAAATCTGCGAGGAGATTTTAAAATTTAATGTGAAAGTCGTTGAGCGTGAGTTTGATGACAACGATTTAAACGGTGCTTTTTGTGTTATCAGCGCTACCGATAACGAACAGGTGAACTCACATATATTTGAATTATGCAAGGAGAAAAATATTCTTGTAAATACTGTTGATGACAAAGAAAAATGCGGATTTATTTTTCCTGCGCTTGTACAAAAAAATTCCGTTACTGTCGGTATTACCACATCGGGCAAAAGTCCGATATATGCAAAGTATTTAAAAGAGCAGTTTTTAAATATGCTTGAAAATACAAATTCCGATACCGCAGAAACATTGTGGCAGTACAGAGAATACATAAAGGAAAACACGGCGGACGAAGAGTTAAGAAAGAAAGTTTTTTCGGCACTTATGGGTATGTGCCTTTGCGGAGAAAGTATTGATACCGATGTTGTTAATAAAATTATAAAGGAAAACAGCTGATATGAAAGTAAGAATAGGTACAAGAAAAAGCAAACTTGCCCTTGCACAGACAGAGATGTTTGCAAATGCTTTGAAAAAGAGATTTGACGATATAGATACAGAAATAGTTTGCATTTCAACAAAAGGAGATAAAATTCTTGATAAGCCGCTTGCAATGATAGGCGGAAAGGGAGTTTTTATCTCTGAACTTGAGAATGCTTTATTAAGCGGAGCGGCAGATATGGCAGTGCACAGCGCAAAAGATCTGCCTCTTGAACTTGCAGACGGACTTGAAATATCCTCTGCTTTAAATCGTGGCAATTATCGTGATGTGCTTGTTACAAGAAAAAATGAGCCGATAAAAAACGAAGAAAAATTTATTGTCGGCACAGGCAGTCTTAGACGCCGTGGCTTTATAAAAAAACAGTATCCGCTTGTACAGATTAAAGATATAAGAGGAAATGTTGATACAAGAATTAATAAACTTATTAATAAAGAATATGACGCAATTATTCTTGCGGCGGCAGGACTTGAAAGATTGTCGCTTTATAACAGTGAAAAATACGATGTAACACCTTTTGAATATTATGATTTTCTCCCTGCGCCTTGTCAGGCAATCGTAGTTGCGGAGAGTAAAACAGGCAGTGCGATTTCAGAAAGGTTAAAAGAAATAAGTCATACAGAAACTATGCTTGAGTTTGAAACCGAACGGCAAATTCCAAAGCTGTTAAATGCCGACTGCGGTATGCCTGTCGGCGCTTTTTCAAAGGTAACTAACGGCAAAATAGAGCTTATAATTTCTACAGATTGTAAAAAAACAATATCGGGCAGTGCCGATATTAAAGACAGGTTTAATCTTGCAAAAAGGTTGGTGAGCAAGTTGTGAACAACGGAAAAGTTTATCTTGTGGGAGCAGGGTGCGGCGATTATGACTTAATAACTCTGCGTGGGCAGAATTGTCTGAAAAAATGCGATGTCGTTGTATATGACAGCCTTACCGACAAGCTGTTGCTTGAGTATGCGGATAATGCAGAAAAAATTTGTGTCGGAAAACGAGCAGGAAAGCATAGTGAAAAGCAGGAGAATATAAACGAAATTCTCATTGCAAAAGCAAACGAAGGCAAGACTGTTGTGCGCCTAAAAGGCGGAGATCCGTTTGTTTTCGGCAGGGGAGGAGAGGAAGTACAGGCACTTCAAAGTCACAATATTCCTTATGAAGTTATCCCCGGTATTTCCTCGGCAATAGCAGTTCCCGAAATTGCGGGTATTCCTGTTACTCACAGAAATTTAAGCCGCAGTGTACACATAATCACAGGTCATACGGCGCAGGATACCTTACCGAAAAATATACGGGAATACGCAAAACTTGACGGTACACTTGTATTTTTAATGGGACTTAGAAAATTACCCGAAATTGTAAAAGGTCTTACAGAAAACGGCAAAAGCGAAAATACACCTGTCGCAATTGTGTCAAACGGTGCATATGCAAAGGAAAGTACGGTAAGAGGTACTTTAAAAAATATTTGCAGTCTTGCAGAGCAAAGCAAAGTTGAACCGCCTGCAATAATCGTTGTGGGAGAAGCAGTGGGGTTTGACTTTTCCGCTACAATAGAAAAGCCGCTCAAAAATAAAACCGTTGCGGTTACAGGTACGCATAAATTGTCTGCAAAACTTGGCAGAGAACTTATGTCGCTCGGTGCGAGAATCAACCGTATTGATTATCTTAGTGTAAAGGAATACAGACAAAACGAGCAGCTTGACAAAGCACTTTCAAATGTTAAGAATTATAATTACATAGTGCTTACAAGTATGAACGGCGCTGAAATTTTTATTAAAAAATTGAGAGCGTTAAAGGTCGATGTTCGCAAACTGTGTAATGTAAAATTTGCCGTTATCGGCAGCGGAACAGCGGGTATTCTTGAAAAATACGGCATTTTTGCCGATATTATTCCAAAGGTTTATACTTCTGCGGATTTGGGAAATCTTTTGGCAGATACGGTAAACAAAAATGAGCGTGTGTTGATTTTGCGTGCGGAAAACGGCTCAAAAGAACTTACTGAAATTTTAAGTCGCAATAATATAATTTATGACGATGTAAAGACCTATGACATTCAGTCGGAAAGTAAGTCGGAGGGCGGAATTATTACCTCCGATTACATAACCTTTGCAAGTTCTTCGGGCGTAAACGCTTTTTTTGAAAGCGGATATGCTGTTAGCGAAAACACAAAAATTGTTTGTATTGGCGAGATAACCGCAAAGGCTTTGCATAAGTACAATATAGCCGATTACAAAATTGCAAAAACAAAAGATGTAGTCGGAATTATCAATACAATTATTTCAGATGTTAAAAAAGAGAGTGATTTTTAATGAGAAGATTCAGACGACTGAGATCAAATGAAAGTATACGCAGTCTTGTGCGTGAAACAAGAGTAGATAAGAAAGACCTTATTTACCCGATTTTTGTTGCCGAGGGCGAAAATATAAAAAAGCCCGTGGAATCTATGCCAAATGTTTATCAGTATTCACTTGACAGATTAGATGAAATTTTAGCGGAAATAAGCGAGAGTTCGATTGCGGGAATATTAATTTTCGGTATTCCGAAACACAAGGACGAGCTTGCAAGCGGAGCTTATGACGAAAACGGAATTACCCAGCAGGCTATCCGATATATAAAAGTTAAATATCCGTCAATGCTTATAATTGCCGATGTGTGTCTTTGCGAATATACAAGTCACGGACATTGCGGTGTTGTATGCGGTCATAAAATATTGAATGACGAAACCCTGCCGCTGCTTTCAAGAATGGCGGTAAGCCTTGCAAAGGCAGGTGCGGACATTATTGCTCCGTCAGATATGATGGACGGCAGAGTGTCCGTTATAAGAAATGCCCTTGACGAAAACGGCTTTACAGATACCCCGATTCTTTCTTACAGTGCAAAGTTTGCGTCTGCATATTATTCACCGTTCAGAGATGCTGCCGAGTCCGCACCTGAATTCGGCGACAGAAAAAGCTATCAGATGGACTATGCAAACGGCAAAGAGGCACTGCGAGAGATTGAAGACGATATAGAAGAGGGCGCAGATATGGTTATGGTAAAGCCTGCGCTTGCGTATCTTGATGTTGTAAAAGCCGCAAGAGAGCGTTTTGATTTACCGCTTGTAGTGTACAATGTCAGCGGCGAATATGCTATGGTAAAGGCAGCGGCAGAAAAAGGTTGGATAGACGAAAAGAAAGTTGTTTCCGAAAATTTAATCGCTATGAAAAGGGCGGGTGCGGATATTATAATTACATATCACGCACTTGACGCCGCAAAGTGGATTGACGAATTTTACAAGTAAGAGGTGGCAAAAATGAATATTCAAAATTCGGAAAAATTTTATGCCCAAGCTCAAAATTTTATGCCCGGAGGAGTAAACAGCCCTGTTCGTGCGTGCCGTGCGGTTGGCAGAGCGCCGTTGTTTATCGACCACGCAAAGGGTTCAAAAATCTATGATGTCGACGGCAACGAATACATCGATTATATTTGCTCATGGGGCCCGAATATTCTCGGACACGCTAACGAAAGAGTTATAAATGCAGTAACCGAAACCTGTCAAAGAGGACTTACATTCGGTGCTTGTCACAGCGGAGAAATCGAACTTGCCAAACTTATAAAAAAGCATTTTCCGTCAATGGAAATGTTAAGACTTGTAAATTCGGGTACAGAGGCGGTTATGAGTGCAATCCGTGCCGCAAGGGGTTATACAAAGAGAGATAAAATAGTTAAGTTTGAGGGTTGCTATCACGGTCATTCGGACGGTCTGCTTGTGAAATCGGGTTCAGGACTTCTTACCAATTCTATCCCCGACAGTGCAGGTGTTCCTAAAGGATATACGGATAATACCCTGCTTGCAAAGTACAATAATAAAGAGTCGGTAGAAAAACTTTTTGAAGAGCACGGTGATGATATTGCCTGCGTTATTGTAGAGCCTTGTGCCGCCAATATGGGTGTTGTACCGCCGCAGGAGGGCTTTTTACGGTTTTTGAGAAATATTACGCTAAAATATAATTCTCTGCTTATTTTTGATGAAGTTATTACGGGCTTTAGACTTAGCATTGGCGGTGCTCAAAAATATTACGATGTTAAACCCGACCTTACCACACTTGGCAAAATTGTAGGCGGAGGTATGCCTTTGGCTGTGTACGGCGGTAAAAAAGAAGTTATGCAGTGTGTTGCTCCGCTCGGTTCGGTGTATCAGGCGGGCACACTTTCAGGTAATCCCGTTGCCGTAAGTGCGGGAATTGAAACCTTAAAAATCCTTGAGGAAAACGAAGCTGAAATTTATACAAGGCTTGAGAAAATTTCATTGCAGCTTGAAAATGCCATGCAAGAATCGGGAATGAATGTGAATCGTGTAGGTTCAATTATGACGGTTTTCTTTACCAATGAAAAGGTAAAAGATTATGATACAGCCAAAACTGCCGATACTGCCCGATTTGCCGAATATTTCAGACATATGCAGGACAACGGCATATATACAGCTCCGTCGCAGTTTGAGGCAATGTTTGTTTCGTTTGCACATACCGATGAGGATATAGATAAAACAATCAATGCAATCAAAAGTTTAGAATAATCACGAAAAGAAAAAGTGCAGCAATTCTATAATCTTGCTGCACTTTTTTCTTTATTACACAGCCTTAGCCTGTGCAATAATTTCGTTTTGTTTGTAATGTTCCGCAATTTCTGCCAGAGTTATACTTTCGGCATAGTTTTGCAGGTATGATGACATTGCGCTCCACAATCTGTCGTTTATAAGCTCCGTCATCATATCGTTTTTATCTCTGCTGTCAAAATAAACATCATTAAGCACCCTTGTGTCAAGAGCGTTTAATATGTCTTTAAAAGTAATTTTACTCAAATCTCTTGCAACTACATAACCGCCGTTAAGTCCCTTTTGCCCACGAATCAGATTTGCGGAGGTGAGGGACGGCAGTATTTGTTCAAGATATTTTTTAGATATATTGTGCCTTTTGGCAATATCAGGAGCGGTGACCGAACAGCCGTTTTGAGAATAAACCGCTATGTCGATTATCGCCATAATGCCAAATTCAACTTTTGTTGATATTTTCAATTAATAATCAGCCCCTTATACAGAAGAAAAGCCTGTTTTGGAGCAGAATATGCCTGACTAAGCGTATTAAATATAGATTAACATTTTTTAAGGAAAAAATCAATACTTACCAAATAAATATGTATTGTATATAATGACAGATTTTAGAATAATATGGAATAAAATTTGTAAAATAGGGAAAATCCTACAAAACCTATTGAAATACTAAGTTAAATGCGCTATAATCTACAATATCATCTTGCAGATAAGCTTTTGCAGGATAAGCATTGACTAAGCAAATATGATTTAAAAGGGATGGGAAGCTTATGGAGTTTAATACAGCGTTATTGCACAAAAATTTTAGCGGTGATAAGGCGTCGGGCTCTACTATGACTCCTATTTATCAGGTAAGTGCATTTTCGCACAGCTCTGCCGAACAGCTTGAAAAAGTGTTCAACAACAAAGCGCCCGGATATGCTTATTCAAGAATAGGCAATCCTACGGTGACTTCTTTTGAGGCAAGAATTGCCGCCCTTGAAAACGGTGCAGGTGCTGTTGCGTGTTCATCAGGTATGGCAGCAGTTACAATGGCACTTCTTAATATATTGGAGTCCGGTGACGAAATAATAGTAGGCGCAGGTCTTTTTGGCGGAACTATTGATTTGTTAAAGGATTTGGAGGCATTCGGCATAACCGCTCACTTTGCAGACGAGGTTACACCGCAGAATGTTGAACCGCTTATCAACGAGCGCACAAGAGCAGTGTTTGCGGAACTTATCGGCAATCCGAAACTCGATATTGTGGATATTGAATCGGTATCAAATCTTGCACACAGATACAATATACCTCTTATTATAGACAGCACCACGGCAACACCGTATCTTGTTCACCCGATTGATTTCGGTGCAGACATTGTTGTTCATTCAACCTCAAAGTATATTAACGGCGGCGGAAACGCAATCAGCGGTATAATAATTGACAGCGGTAAATTTGAATGGGATACAGAGAAATTCAAAGGTATGAAAGAATACAAAAAATACGGTAAACTTTCGTATCTTGCAAAACTGCGAAACGGTATATGGCGAAACTTCGGTTGTTGTCTTGCTCCGTTTAATGCATTTTTAAATTCTGTCGGTCTTGAAACATTGGGACTGAGAATGGAGTGTCTTTGCAGCAACGCATTGAAACTTGCACAATTTTTTGAAACCTGTAAAGATATTGAGGTTAATTACCCGGCACTTGAAAGTTCAGAGTATTACGCACTTACACAAAAACTTTTAAAAGGCAAAGGCGGTGCGATTCTTACAATAAGAGCCGGCAGTAAAGAAAAAGCCTTTGAACTTATAAATAATTTGAAGTTTGCAACCAACGCAACAAATATCGGTGACACACGAACATTGGTAATTCATCCGTCAAGCACAATTTACGCACACAGTACAGAACAGCAGAAAGAGAACGCAGGTGTGTTTGACGATACAATCCGAATCAGCGTTGGTATAGAGGACATTGCAGATCTGATTGAGGACTTCGAAAATGCAATAAGTAAAATAAACAATTAGTTTTGGGGGATTCACAATGGCAGTTGATTATTCAACATTAAAAAAAGGCGGATTTATGCGCCAAAAACAAAAAAATAATTTTTCCCTTCGTTTAAGAGTGGTAGGCGGAAATCTTACGGCAAAACAACTTGCCAAGATTGCAGAAGTAGCAGAAAATTTCGGTGACGGCTATGTGCATCTTACCTCAAGACAAAGTGTTGAAATTCCGTTTATTAAACTTGACGATGTTGAAAATGTAAAGGCGGCACTTGCCGAGGGCGATGTTGAACCCGGTGTATGCGGTCCGAGAGTAAGAACAATTACAGCATGTCAGGGACAGGCAATTTGCCCGAGCGGTTGTATTGATACATATTCACTTGCAAAAGAACTTGATGACAGATATTTTGCAAAAGAACTTCCGCATAAATTTAAATTTGGTATTACAGGATGTCAGAACAACTGCCTTAAGTCAGAGGAAAACGACCTGGGAATTAAGGGCGGAATAAAGGTTGACTGGAGAGAAAGTGACTGTATAGGCTGCGGCGTTTGCGTAAAGGCTTGCCGACAGGGTGCTATCACTCTTGAGGACGGAAAAATTTCCGTTGACAAGTCAAAATGTAATTTCTGCGGAAGATGCTATAAGGCTTGCCCGACCGACGCTTGGGATACCGTTCACGGTTACATAGTTTCATTCGGTGGACTTTTCGGCAACTCAATTAACAAAGGTGAAACAATAATTCCTTTTGTTGAAGATAAAGAAAAACTTTTGAAAATCTGTGATGCGGCTGTTAATTTCTTTGAAGAAAACGCAAAGCCGAGCGAACGCTTTAAGTTCACAATCGACAGAGTAGGCAGAGAAAAATTTGAAGAGAAGATATTGGAGGCATACAATGGCTGATTTTATTATTGACGATACAGTAGATATTACCGATGTTGTCTGCCCGACAACATTTGTTAAGGCAAAGGTTGCTCTTGAGGAGCTTGACGACGGTCAGATTTTAAGTGTTAAAATGAATGACGGTGAGCCTGTACAGAATGTTCCGAGAAGTATCAAGGAAGAGGGTCACCAAATTTTAAAACTCATTGATAACGAGGACGGCACTTATAATCTTATAGTTAAAAAGGTTGGTGATTAAATGCCGACAAGAATCAGCAAAGACAATTTTGAAAAAGAAGTTTTACAGGCAGATAAAACTGTACTCGCTGATTTTTATTCAGACAGCTGTGTGCCTTGTAAAAGACTTTCACCGGTACTTTTCGCACTTGAAGAAGAATATGCCGAAAAGCTCAAAATTGTTAAAATCAATATAAATTTTGATTCCGAGCTTGCCGAAAAATACGAGGTACAGGCAGCGCCGACTTTGGTATTTTTTAAAAACGGCGAAGAGATTTCAAGACTGCGAGGCGCAGTAAAACAAGCAGAAATTAAAGAAGTTATTGAAAAATCAGTTTAAAGGGGTTATTATTATGACAATCACAGTTGCAGGTAATAAAAAAGAAGTAGCAGAAGGACTTACAGTAGCACAGCTTATTATTGACGAAGATGTAGAAACACCGGAGTATGTAACAGTAAGTGTAAACGACGAATTTCTTGCAAGCGGTACTTTTGAAGAAACCGTACTCAAGGACGGCGATGTAGTTGAATTTCTTTATTTCATGGGAGGCGGTCAGTAATGGCATTTACTAACGAACAGCTTGAGCGTTATTCCCGTCACATCATTCTCAAAGAGGTTGGTGCAAAGGGACAGAAAAAGTTGCTTAACGCAAAAGTGCTTATAATCGGTGCAGGCGGACTCGGTGCTCCCGTAGCAATGTATCTTGCCGCTGCCGGTATCGGTACAATCGGTATTGCCGATGCTGACGAGGTTGACCTTTCAAATCTTCAGCGCCAGATTATTCACGCTACAAAAGATGTAGGCAAGCCAAAGGTAGAATCGGCAAAGGAAACTATGGAGGCTATGAATCCCGATGTTACGGTAAAAACTTACCATACCTTTGTTACAAGTGAAAATATTATGGACCTTATCAAAGATTACGATTTCATCATTGACGGTACCGATAATTTCCCGGCAAAGTTTCTTATCAATGACGCTTGCGTAATGGCTAAAAAACCTTTTTCACACGCAGGTATTATCAGATTTCAGGGACAGCTTATGACATATGTGCCCGGTGAAGGTCCTTGCTACCGTTGTGTGTTTAAAAACCCACCGCCAAAGGACGCAGTTCCTACTTGTAAGCAAGCGGGTGTAATCGGAGCAATGGGCGGTGTTATCGGCAGTTTGCAGGCAATGGAGGCTATTAAGTATATTCTCGGCAAGGGTGATTTGCTCACAGGATATTTACTTACATACGATGCACTCAAAATGGAATTTCGTAAGATAAAACTTCCGTCAAACACACATAATTGTGCGGTTTGCGGTGATCATCCTACAATTACCGAGCTTATAGATTACGAACAGGCAGAATGTGACGGTGTTCATTTATGATTAGATTATCAAAAGCTGATTATAATAAAATTGTGGCTCACGCAGAAAGTGAGCTGCCAAACGAGGCTTGCGGATTGATTGCGGGTACGGTTGACGGCGAAAACAAGGAGATTAAAAAAGTTTATCTTCTTTCAAACATCGACCATTCAAATGAGCATTTTTCGCTTGACCCAAAGGAACAGCTTGCGGCGGTAAAGGATATGCGACAGAACGGTTTTGTACCGCTCGGTAACTGGCATTCACATCCCGAATCTCCGTCAAGACCGTCGGATGAGGACAAGCGACTTGCATATGACAGCAAGGCAAGCTATATGATTTTGTCACTTATGGACAGTGAAAATCCCGTGCTAAATTCATTTAAAATCAACGGCACAGCTTCAGAAAAGGAAGAATTGGTTATTTACTAAACAAGGAGGGAAATTATGTACGACATAGTTATTATCGGAAGCGGTCCGGCAGGACTTTCTTCGGCAATTTATGCTCAACGAGCAGGACTTAAGGCAGTTGTGGTTGAGAAAAACTACCTTGGCACAGGTCAGATTTCAGAAAGCGAGCGTGTAGATAATTACCCGGGATTATACGGCGAAAACGGCTTTGATTTGGGCGAAAAGTTCAGATCACACGCAGAAAGCCTCGGTACTGAATTTATAGAGGGAGAGGCTGTTAAAATCAGCAAAAACACAACTGATTACAGCATTGAACTTGACAACGGAAATTCATTAGAAACTCACACTGTAATTTATGCGGTCGGTACGGAACGCAGAAAACTTCAGGTTGAGGGTGAAAAAGAGTTTTCGGGCAGAGGAGTATCGTATTGCGCAGTTTGTGACGCTGCATTTTATAAAGATAAAATCACAGCTGTTGCAGGCGGAGGAGATACCGCACTTGGCGATGCGGCTTTGCTTTCAAAGTTTGCGAAAAAAGTTTATCTTATTCATCGCAGAGATAAATTCAGAGCCAATAAAACCTTACAGCAAAAAGTTGAAAATATTTCTAATGTAGAAATATTTCTTAATTCGCAGATAAAAAAGATTAACGGCAGTAATAAGGTTGAGTCGATCACAGTTGATAAAAACGGCGCAGAAGCCGAAATCAAAGTTGACGGCGTTTTTGTTGCAGTCGGCAGTGTGCCTAATTCGGCAATTCTTAAGGATTTGGTTGAAGTTGACAATAACGGCTATATTGTTGCAAATGAGGACGGAGTAACTTCGGCAAACGGAATATTTGTTGCAGGCGATGTTCGTACCAAAAAGTTAAGACAGGTTGTAACAGCTGTATCGGACGGTGCTAATTGCGTATTATCTGCGGAAGATTATCTTGAAAAAATAAAATGATATGAAAATAAGGTGAGTGTAAAAGGGAGAGGCAGCCTATGAAAATTGAAAAATTAAGTACAGATATTCTGATAATAGGCGGAGGTACAGCAGGCTGTTATGCCGCACTCACTATTTCAGAAAATTCAGAATAAAAAAGTTTTATTTGCGAAAAGGCACACATCAAGCGCAGCGGATGTCTTGCGGCAGGAGTAAACGCTCTTAACGCATACATCGTTGAGGGAAGAAAGCCGCAGGATTATGTTGATTACGCAAAAAAAGATGCCGACGGAATTGTAAGAGAAGATTTACTCCTTACAATGTCCGAAAAGCTGAATGAGGTAACGGATAGGCTTGAAAAGTTAGGTCTTGTTATTTTAAAGGATGAAAACGGTAAGTATGTTACAAGGGGTAATAGAAACCTTAAAATAAACGGTGAAAACATTAAACCTATTCTTGCCTCGGCTGTTGAAAAAACAAAGAATGTTGAAATCCTCAACAGAGTAAACATTATAGATTTTGCCGTAAAAAACAATAAAATCAACGGTGCTTACGGTATAGGCATTGAAAACGATACATTTTACATAATAGAAGCAAAAGCCGTAATCGTTGCCACAGGCGGTGCGGCAGGTCTTTATAAGCCGAATAATCCGGGCTTTTCAAGGCACAAAATGTGGTATCCGCCGTTTAATACAGGTGCAGGCTATGCAATGGGCATTAATGCGGGTGCGGAGATGACAACATTTGAAATGCGCTTTATCGCACTTCGTTGTAAAGATACAATTGCTCCGACAGGTACACTTGCACAGGGCGTCGGCGCAAAACAGGTAAATTCGCTCGGCGAGGTATATGAAACCAACTACGGACTTACAACTTCACAGCGAGTTTACGGCACAGTAAACGAAAACCAAGAGGGCAGAGGTCCGTGCTATCTTCGTACAGAGGGTATAACAGCCGAGCAGGACGAATCGCTGTTAAAGGCTTATCTTAATATGGCACCGTCACAGACAATTAAGTGGATAGAAAGCGGCAAGAACCCGTCGCAGCAAAATGTTGAGATTGAGGGAACGGAACCGTATATTGTCGGCGGTCACACAGCGAGCGGCTATTGGGTTGATACCAAAAGAGCCACAACAATTGACGGATTGTTTGCAGGCGGTGATGTTGCAGGCGGTTGCCCTCAGAAGTATGTAACAGGTGCACTTGCAGAGGGTGAAATCGCAGGTATGTCGGCTGTTGAGTATGTGAACAGTCACACGCAAGCACCGCAGCTTGAAGATGAAATAACCGATAAGCACATTGCCGAAGTTGAAGAATTTTTAACAAAAAAAGATACCCGTTATACAACGGAACAGCTTGAAGAGGCAATGCAGACTGTAATGGACAGCTATGCAGGCGGTATAAAAACAAACTACCGTTTTAACGAAAAACAGCTTGATATTGCAAACTACAAAATCAAACAGCTTATTAAACTTTCAGGCAGTTTATATGCGGAAGATTTTCAGGAGCTTATGTATATTTACGAGCTTAGGGAAAGACTTACGGTTTGCAGAAGTGTAATTGCTCACTTAAAGGCAAGAAAGGAAACCCGTTGGCACAGCTTTGCGGAAAACCTTGATTATCCGAATAAGGATGACAAAAACTTTAATAAATATGTAAATTCACGCCTCGAAAACGGCGAAATTAAAATAATTATCCGAGATTGGTAGAGGGAGGTAAAAGCTATGAGCATTGCGATTGACAAGCAGAAGTGCGTAGGCTGCGGAAGATGCCGAAATGTATGTCCCGGCAGTCTTATAAAGCTTGACAGTGACAACCGTGCTTACATAAAGTATCCGAAAGATTGCTGGGGCTGTACTTCATGTATTAAGGAATGTCCTGCATATGCAATCAGCTTTTATCTTGGCGCAGATATCGGCGGTATGGGCAGTCTTGTTCATACCGAGAAAAAGGGCGATATACTTAGTTGGATAATTGACAAGCCCGAGGGTGAAACCATTAAGATAGATATTAACCAAAAGGAATCGAATAAGTACTGAGGAGGAATAAGAATGAGTCAGCTTTCACATTTAGATGAGCTTGAAGCAGAGGCTATATATATAATCCGAGAGGTAGCCGCAGAGTGCGAAAAGCCTGTTATGCTCTATTCAATAGGCAAGGACAGCTCTGTTATGCTCCACCTCGCAATGAAGGCTTTTTACCCTGAAAAGCCGCCGTTCCCGTTTATGCACATAGACACTACATGGAAGTTTAAAGATATGATTAAATTCCGTGACGATACAGCAAAAAAACTTGGCATTGAGATGATTGTTTATTCCAATGAAGAGGGAATAAAGCAGGGTATCAATCCGTTTGACCACGGCGCTGCTTATACGGATATTATGAAAACACAGGCTTTAAAGCAGGCACTTACAAAGTACGGCTTTACAGCGGCATTCGGCGGCGGCAGACGAGATGAAGAAAAGTCAAGAGCAAAAGAGAGAATTTTCTCTTTCAGAAATCAGGCGCAGGCTTGGGACCCTAAAAATCAGCGCCCCGAGATGTGGAAACTTTACAACACTAAAATCAACAAGGGCGAAAGCATAAGAGTTTTCCCGATTTCAAACTGGACAGAAAAAGACATCTGGCAGTACATAAAGAGAGAAAATATAGATATTGTTCCGCTTTATTTTGCGGCGGAAAGACCTGTTGTATATCGTGACGGCAATATTATAATGGTTGACGATGACAGATTCCCGCTCAAAGAGGGTGAAGTACCGGAGTACAAGTCGGTTCGTTTCAGAACACTCGGCTGTTATCCTCTTACAGGCGGTATTGAATCAACCGCAACTACCCTTGACGAAATCATTGACGAAACTTTAAGCTCTGTGTCTTCCGAGCGTACCTCAAGAGTTATTGACAACGAGGCGGCAGGCAGTATGGAACGCAGAAAAAGGGAGGGCTATTTCTAATGAAAGGTTTATTGAAGTTTATTACCTGCGGAAGTGTGGATGACGGTAAATCTACACTTATAGGTCATATTCTGTATGATGCAAAGTTAATTTACGCCGACCAGGAAAAAGCTCTTGAGCTTGACAGTAAGGTAGGCAGCCGTAACGGTGACATTGACTATTCGCTTTTGCTTGACGGTCTTATGGCAGAGCGTGAACAGGGCATCACAATAGATGTTGCTTACCGTTATTTTACAACCGATAACAGAAGTTTTATTGTAGCCGATACCCCCGGCCATGAGGAATATACAAGAAATATGGCGGTAGGTGCGTCTTTTGCAGACCTCGCCGTAATTCTTATAGACGCATCTCAGGGTGTACTTGTGCAGACAAGAAGACACGCAAGAATCTGCAAACTTATGGGTATAAGACATTTTGTTTTTGCAGTAAACAAAATGGACCTTGTAAAGTACAGCGAAGAGCGTTTTAACGAAATTGTCAGTCAGATTGACGAGCTTAAAAAAGAGCTTTCTCTTGAAAATATCTACATTATTCCGCTTTCTGCCACAGAGGGCGACAATGTTACGGTAAAGTCACAGAACATTCCCTGGTATAACGGAGTTCCGCTCCTTGAATACCTCGAAAAAGTTGATGTATCTGCCTCGGAAGAGGAAGAGGGTTTTTATATGCCTGTTCAAAGAGTTTGCCGTCCCGATCACACATTCAGAGGTTTTCAGGGACAGATTGAGTCGGGCAGTATAAATGTAGGCGATGAAATCATTGCATTGCCAAGCAATGAAAAGGCTAAGGTTAAGCAGTTGCTTGCGGCAGGCAAAGATGTAAAAACCGCATTTAAGGGTCAGCCTGTTACAATTACACTTGATAAAGAAGTTGATGTGTCAAGAGGCTGTGTAATTGCAAAGGACACAAAACTTGCGTCTTATCAGAAACTTAATGTATCAATTCTCTGGATGGACGACGAACCTCTTGCGGTCGGTACAGATTATCTTGTAAAACTCGGTACAAAGACAATCAGCGGTATTATTACAGGTATTGAATATGCTGTTGATGTAAATACAGGCGAGCATATCAAGGCAGATGCTTTAAGTAAAAACGGTATTGCGGTATGTAATCTTTTACTTACCGAGCCGATTGTTGCCGACTTGTTCTCTGCTCACAAAACTATGGGTGAACTTATACTTATAAACCGTGTAACGAATATGACTTCGGCATGCGGTGTGGTTGAAAAGGTAAGTCAGAAAGGCGTATCGGGTTCTGAAAAAGCTTCGTTCAAAAACGGCGAGCTTGAGGCAAGAGGAGATATTTTTGAAGAATTCTACTATGATACCACAAGCCTTAATGTACTTAAATATCAGCCTGTAAGAGAAACTTACACTGTCGGTGACGAAATTCCGACAAGCGGCGACAGCTACTCATATCCTGACAGCTTTGATATTATTGTACTTCGTGATTTGGTGGCAGTGAGCGTTCGCAATAAGGTGGTTACAGCCATTACTTCGGTTGATGATTACAAATACAGCGGTGTTCCTGTTATTAACGGCAGGGGTTTTGAGATTCTTGCCGACAGTGACGAGAAAATCAAAACAATGCTTGACGAATACAAAAATCTTGAAGATATTAACGATTCAAAATTCTTTGCGAAATGGGTAAAGTTTAATACATACAGAAAAATTGTAATTCAAAAGCTATAATAACCACAATACATAAAAACAGATGTAAAACGAATTTGAGTTTTGCGTCCGTTACTGTGCTGATGACATTCGGCTTTGTAATGATGATAAAATGTATAATCGTACCGTGCATAATTTTAGCGATAGTATGGCTTTGTCACCTGATTTATTTTATATTCTTTGTGAAAACAATTGCAGAATAAATCAAAAAGAAAAATATACGACAGTGTGTGATTTTTATTTCATACACTGTCGTTTTTTGTAAAATGGATGTATATATGTTAAAAATTAATTGACAAAAATAATCGTTAATGATATTATAAAATTGTATTAACTTTATATTTTATATGCAAATATTACACAGATTTATTTACGGGTGAAAAGTAATGAAGATAAAAAATATTAATTTCTTGGCAAAAGCAAATATCAAAGGTAATCGAAAGAGTATATTTATTACAGCTTTTATGGTTATACTTGTTATTTCCCTTACATTGATTTCAAGTTATGCCGTAACAATTAACAGAGCCGTAACTGATTATAAAAATGATATTCGTGCGAGAATGATTACTTTCAGTCCGATAGACAACGGTGCAGTTACCGACGAATTAAAGAGCAAGTTAATGTCTTTTGACCATGTGGAAGATATATACGAACTTAAGGGAATAATAAATCAGTATATGGATGTAGTTGATGTAAGTGACGAAAACGGCGAATATAAAGATTTTTATAAAGGCAACGAAGATTTAAACTGCAGTTTAAATTTATATCCGTTGATAGGCGATGAAAAAATGGATGTAATGGCAGGAAAAAGTCTTGATGAAAGTCCCGTGTACAGTTGTATAATACCAAGTCTTTTTTATCCTTTTGAATATGAAAACACTGATTCTGACCTTAATTATATAGACGGCGAAAGTTTTATCGGAAAAACAATTACAGTAACGCCTTCTTATGGTGACGGACTTGAAGTTTTTTATAATATCGACCCTGAATTGGCAATGTATGAAAATAAAACTATGTATTTGCCTGCAATTGAATATAAGTTGAAAGTTGTGGGTGTGTATTATTCAGAGCCTACAACTAAGGGCTATTATAACCATATATTTGTTTCGGAGGATACGGGGGTGCAGATAATTCAAGACGCTTTTGACGCTTCAATAATAGATTTGAATGATGAAAGGTCAAATGCCGTGCATTGGTACAAGACCCCGTCTTTGCACGATCACTTTATAGTCGTTGATGATTACGATAACATAGTACCGTTGTGTAATGAACTTAATGAGGCAGGGTATTTTGTATTTTCCGACCCCGAACTCGGAATACAGGAGGAAACGGTTAAATCATCAAAAGTTTTCAAAATATTAAGTGCTTTTATGATTTCGGCATCGCTTATACTGTGTGTTGTTATTCTTATACAATCGACGGTGCTTTCTCTGTTTAACAGAAAGGGTGAAATCGGTTTGCTGAAAGCTATAGGTTATAAAAACAGTCAGATATTTAAATGTATGTATTTTGAACAGTTGATTCTTACAATAAGGGGCTGTGCTATAGGTGCGGTTATTTCAGCATTGGTAATTGCGGTTATGAATTTTATGTTTAATCATGATACATATATAAATCGTTTGTATGTTGTAAATTGGACTGATTACCTGATTTTCCTTGCCGTTTCATTGGCTTTGGCAGTTGTTGTTCCGCTTATATGTCAGCTTATTTCACTCTGCAAAATTAATAAAATACAGCCAAAGGACGCTATGAATTAAATTAAACGAGGTACTGTTATGAACGCAATAGAATTAAAAGAAATTTCAAAAATATATAACAACAGTGTAATTGCCGTGGACAATGTTTCGCTTACGGTAAATCAAGGTGAATTTATTGCCGTTATGGGACAGTCGGGCAGCGGAAAAAGCACTTTGCTTCAAATTGCGGGTTTACTTGATACTTGCACATCGGGGCAGGTAATTATTAACGGCAATGATGTATCTACCCTTGACAAAAATGCGCTTGCAGATGTTCGTATGGAAAATTTAGGCTTTGTGTTTCAAGCCTTTCATCTTAATGCACATTTAAAACTCTACGAAAATGTTATGGTACCTATGCTGATAAATGATAAATTCACCTCAATGAATGATATGAAAGAACAGGCAATGCGGCTGATAGATTCGGTAGGTCTTACTAACCGCAAAGAACATTATCCTTTCGAACTTTCTGGCGGTGAACAGCAGAGAGTTGCCATTGCAAGAGCGCTTGCCAATGACCCCGATTTTATTCTCGCCGACGAACCGACAGGAAATCTTGACAGTAAAAACGAACTTATGGTTTTTGAAGAATTAAAAAAGTTGTGTTATCTTGACAAAGGTGTGCTTGTTGTAAGTCATAATGACGCCGTTATTGATTTTGCGGATAAAATATATACTATGAAAGACGGAGTATTGGGAGAAAAGTAAAATGAAACTTGCAAAACTTAATATTCTGATAAAATCATCGGTAAAAACCAGAAAGCTGTCTTCCGCATTTTTCTGTATATTTGTGATATTATCAACAGTTCTTATGCTTTTGTCGATTGGTTTGATTTTACCTATGACTGACAATGTGGTAAATAAAATTAATAATCATATTTCAAGACGAGAACTTGAAACTGATTTTACGGATAATATACCGGACGACTATATAGAAAGTAAAATCACAAAGCTGAAAGAAAATCAATATGTAACCGATGTTTATAAAATTCCGTCAAAACTGACTTTTTCCGATAGTTCTAAAACTTTGTCGTCACAATACACATTGGCGTTTGTTCATAACGAAAGCTCTCCTTTAATTACTTCGGGCAGAACTTTTGACGAAAGCGAAACCGGAGTAGCGCTTGTTCCCGAAAAAATAAAAGATTACAATGAAAACGAACGCAAATTCAGTGAGATAAACGGTGAAGATTTAATCGGAAAAACTCTTGAATTAAATGTAGGAGAGGATACGGTATTTAAAATAAAAATAATCGGCGCTTACAGTACATCGGATCCTATATTTGAAAATAAAGAAATACTTGTGCCGAAGAATGATTTGTTTAAATACGATGCGGCAGTATCGGGTGAATATTCGGGCGATAAAAGTTATATGATTGTTGTAGATAAACCCGAAAATACCGAAACGGCGCTGCAGGAGTTGTCTGATATATGTAATGTTTATAAAAGAACGGATGTTATAAATGTACAGACTTATAATACAGCAATGTATATTTCTCTTGCGACAGCGGTTTTATTTATTGCTTTTGTTATAGTCGGATTTTTATTTTTTAAAAACAATATAAGCAACCGTACAAACGAGCTTGCTTTGTACCGTGCTCTCGGCTACAAAACAAAGCATATATTTTATATAATTTTTACAGAGCATATAATACTCGCTTTGATTTCGATATTTATAGGTATAATTTTCGCTTTCTTGTTAGGAAATCTGCTTATAAATCCTTGCATATATTCATTGCTTGGCAATACAATTATGGAAATGACCGTAAAAATAACGATTGGTGAAATTTCAACGGTAATACTGATGATTATATTGCTTCTCTTTATAGTTTGTAAAACAGCGGTAAAACGGTCTGAAAAAACAGACTTAACCGTCTTACTTAGAGAAAGATAAAGACAATCCCTCAACGGTAAATTTCATAATTTGCTGTTGAGGGATTTTTATAATGCAGGTTTATTAATATGTTATACAATTAAAAACTCTCTTGACAAAGAGATAAATTAATGATAAGATAACAGTGTTATATAACGCTGTTATCTTTTGCGAGGTAATTTAAATGACAGGTAATGAAGAAACAAAGGCAAAAATCGAAAAAGCGGCTCTTGATGAATTTATGGAAAAAGGTTTTGCCAATGCCTCATTAAGACAAATAGTAAAAAATGCAGGACTTACCACAGGTGCGTTTTACAAATATTTTCCTACTAAAGAAGATTTATTTGTTTCGCTGGTTGAACCGTATGCAAATAAAATATATTCTATTTATGATGTTACTTTGCAAAATTTTAAGACTTTGTCGAGCAGTGAACAGCAAAATGCTATGACCGGAGTTTCAACGGATTCCATCACGCAAATGCTCAACTATATTTACGAACATTACGATAATTTTAAATTGCTGCTTTGTAAGGCTGACGGCACGGAGTTTACTTCTTTTATACATAATCTTGTTGAAAGAGAAACGCAGTCAACCCTTACATTTATTGAAGATATGCGAAAAAGCGGAACGGAAATTCCGCAGCTTGACAAGGACTTTATTCATATGGTGTCGAGCGGTATGTTTTCGGCAATGTTTGAAATTGTGGTTCACGATATGGAAAAGAGCGTTGCGATTGAGCGTGTCAAAAAGCTGAAAATGTTTTATACCGGAGGCTGGGAAAAACTTTTCGGTATGTCATTTTAAAATCAGTATAATTTTTTCGTATCTGTATAGGTAGATACGAAAATTTTTAAATAATAGTTAGCCTAAACTAACTGATTTATTAAAGGAGAGTGGAATAATGAAAAAAGAAAAATCCTCTGCGGCATGGATTATGCAGTGGGCAGGCAGGTGCAAGTATTTCAGGTGGTGAAAAACAGAGAATTTCAATAGCAAGAGCAATTATGAAAAATGCACCTATAATTATTTTGGACGAGGCAACCGCCAATGTTGACCCCGAAAACGAAAAAGAGCTTGTTGAAGCGATTGACGCTCTTACAAAGGAAAAAACAATAATTATGATTGCGCACAGATTAAAGACGGTGCGCAATGCAGATCGGATTGTTGTTGTTGACAGCGGAAAAATAGCACAGCTCGGAACACATACGCAGCTTATGCAGGAGGGCGGAATTTACAAGAACTTTGTTAATGCCCGACAGCAAGCGGCAGGTTGGAAAATTAATGCATAAACTTGTAAAGAAAGACTGCTTTTTACAGACTTTCTTTGCATATTATAAAACAGTAATATAAGGTGGTGGAAGATGCTTTATCAACAAACAGCAATACTTTTAATACCGTTTTTAGGAACTTCTTTGGGTTCTGCAATGGTTTTCTTTACAAAAAATAAAATTAACGAAAAATTCCAGAAATTTTTACTCGGTTTTGCCTCGGGAGTAATGATAGCCGCATCGGTGTGGTCGCTGATTATTCCGTCTGTTGAAATGTCCGCTAAACAAAATGTAATCGAATGGCTACCTGCTGCGGTGGGATTTTTGCTCGGAATAGGATTTTTGCTCTTGCTTGACAGTGTAATCCCTCATTTGCATCTTAACAGTGACAAACCTGAGGGTGTAAAGTCAAGACTTTCAAAAAATACTATGCTTGTGCTTGCGGTTACATTGCATAATATTCCGGAAGGTATGGCTGTAGGCGTAACTTTGGCAGGTGCAATTACAGAAAATACGGGTATAACCGTGGCAGGTGCGATTTCACTTGCAGTCGGAATTGCAATTCAGAATTTCCCGGAGGGAGCAATAATATCTCTGCCGCTCAAAGATGGCGGCTGTTCAAAGTTAAAATCATTTTATTACGGCGTGATTTCGGGTGTGGTTGAACCGATAGGTGCAATGATTACTTTGATTTTTGCGGGAATAGTAACACAAATTCTGCCGTATCTGTTGTCTTTTGCGGCAGGTGCTATGATTTATGTTGTAACGGAAGAATTAATACCCGAATCGCAGAGCGGAAAACACTCAAATATCGGTACAATCGGAGTTGCAATTGGGTTCGTAATTATGATGATTTTAGATGTTGGTTTGGGATAACCTACAAATTTCGGTTAGGCTTTTCTTACAGTATTGACAAATTGTGACAAATGAGTATAATATAATTATCATAAATCTTAGGAGGAACAGTTATGAAGAATTTTTTAAAAAATGAAAAATTATGGTGCGTTGTTGCAGGTGCAGCAGCAGTTATTGTAGGTAAAAAAGTATTTACTTCACCAAAGACTCGCAGCGTTGCAGTAACCGGTCTTGCAAAAGGTATGAAGCTTCAGAAAGATGCTAAGGCTAAATTCCAAAGCATGAAAGACGATGCGGCAGATCTTTGCTACGATGCAAAGGCAGAAGCCGGCATTGAAGCAGAAACTGAAACAGAAGTTGAAGAATAATGAAATATTCTATTGTATATGATAAGCCGCAGCGAATCAGATTCCGCTGCGGCGCATATGCTTTTGATAAGGCGTATGAGGGTTGTATTTATAATTTTCTTATAGAGAAAAATTATGTAAAAAAGGTTGAAGTAAATTCTGAAAACGGCGGTATCCTTGTTATGTATGACAAAGGTTATCGTCAGAATGTAATTGATGTTATAGCGTCAATAGAGCGCAGTTCTCTTGTAAAAGTTGAGGCAAAGAAAACTGTCAGCGTTCAAGATATTGACAATAATTTTAAACATAATCTGATTTCTTGCGTGGCAAAAAGACTTTTGCAAAAATGGCTTTTGCCCGCACCTATCAGAATGATAGTCACAATTTACACAAGTATAAAATACATAAAAAAGGCTTTAAAGGCACTTTGGGACTGCAAACTTAATGTTGATGTGCTTGACGGTGCGTCAATTGCAACCTGCTTGTTACAGAGAAACTTTAAAACCGCAGGAACGATAATGTTCTTGCTTACCGTATCCGGTATGCTCGAGGATTATACTCATGCCCGTACAAAAGCTGTGCTTACGGACAGCCTTGCTGTTAAGGCGGACAAGGTATGGCTTGTAACCGATGATAATTCAGAAGTACTTATTCCTATGTCTGATTTGACAGAGGGTGATAACATCAGAGTACAGACAGGCAATGTTATTCCTGTTGACGGTGTTGTTGTATCGGGTGAGGCAACAGTAAACGAGTCGTCTATGACAGGTGAGCCGCTCCCTGTTGCAAAGCGTGAGGGCATAACCGTATTTGCCGGTACTGTTGTGGAAGAGGGAAACATTGTAGTTAATGTAAAGGCTCTTTCTTCAAACACAAAAATAAGTAAAATTATTGACCTTATTGATAATTCGGAAAATCTCAAGGCAGGAGTACAAAGCCGTGCCGAAACTTTGGCGGACAGAATTGTACCGTTCAGCTTTTTAGGTTTTTTGGCTACTTTGGTTCTTACAAGGAATATTACCAAAGCTGTTTCTTTGCTTATGGTTGACTATTCCTGTGCTATCAAACTTTCTACTCCGATTGCGGTTATTTCCGCAATCAAGGAGGCGGCCGACCACGATATTACCGTTAAAGGCGGTAAGTATCTTGAGGCATATGCTCACGCAGATACCATTGTATTTGATAAAACAGGTACACTGACAAATGCCGAGCCGAAGCTTGAAAAAGTAATTTCTTTCAGTGATTATTCAGAGGAAGAAATACTCAAAATTGCAGCTTGTCTTGAGGAGCATTTCCCTCACAGCGTTGCGAATGCCGTTGTAAATGCAGCGAATGAAAGAGGATTATCTCACATAGAGGAGCACTCTGATGTTCAGTATATTGTTGCACACGGAATTGCAACCACACTGCACGGCAAAAAGGCTGTAATAGGCAGTAAGCATTTTGTAGTGGAGGACGAGCAGATTTCTGTAACCGAAGAACAGCAGAAAACTATTGATGAAAAATCAGGCGCTTGCTCTGTGCTTTATCTTGCTATCGGCGGTGTGCTTGTCGGTGCGTTATGTATAAGTGACCCACCACGAGAAGAGGCTGCGAGAGCTATTCAAATGCTTAGAAATCAGGGTATTGAAAGAGTTATAATGCTTACCGGCGACAGTCAGAAAGCGGCTCAAATGACCGCAGAAATGCTTGGCATTACCGAATATAAATGTCAGGTACTTCCCGAGGATAAACATAAATATGTTGAAGAACTCAAGAAGAGCGGCAAGGGCGTAATTATGGTTGGTGACGGTATTAACGATACACCGGCGCTTGCGGCTGCAAATGTATCTGTTGCTATGCGAGATGCGTCTGATATTGCAAGAGAAACCGCAGATATTACAATCAAAAGCTCCGACCTTACCGAACTTGCGAGAATAAGAACAATAAGTCAGACATTAATGGATAGAATTAACCGCAATTACAGATTTATTGTAGGTTTTAATTCAGCACTGATGGCTTCGGGATTTTTAGGTCTTATTTCTCCGTCTATGTCTGCATTATTGCATAATTCTTCCACCATGCTTATTTGTGCCAAGAGTATGACTCCGCTCACAGAGAAAAAGCATAAAAGAAGAAAACCAAAAGAGAATAATTAACTTATAAAATTAACCGCTCTGTATTTTATGTGCAGAGCGGTTTTATATGAAGTTGAGTAATTATGGTTTAGCAAATTGATTTGCCAATCAATTATAAAAGTTTGGTCAACCTTTAAAACTGAATTTTTTAATTATTCCGCTTAACTTGTGCGTTAAACCATAATTTATTAAGATTATCGGCAAATTAAAGACAAAACCTTAAATATAAAATCCGATAATCAATCTGCCGCCCGAATATTCGGTATACGGCTTTATTCTATGCAGTTTGAGAATATGCTTTACTATGGAAAGTCCTATACCTGTGCCACGCACCTCTTCGTCTTTTTCCAAACGGTTATACGGTTTCCATATCTTTTTTAAATCTTTTTTAGAAATTTCATCACATTCGTTTGAAATATTGAAATTATTATTTGCAAAGGATATTTCAATATCGGAATTATCTTTTGAGTATTTAACAGCATTCTCAATCAGATTTTCAAACACAAGCTCCATAAGTTCTTTGTCTGCAAAAATTTCCTTGTCATCTGCAGTTACGATAATATTTTTACTTGAAATATTATTGTATTTCTTCGCAATATTTTCAAGTTCTGTTTTAATATTGAACGATTTTATATTAAGTTTTGCAGAGTCTGTTTCAAGTTTTGAGAAATCAAGCATTTTATGTACGAGTATATCCATTTCATTTGCTTGTTCCTGAATAACATTTATGTAATGTTGCTTTGTAAGATAGCCGCTTTCTTCCCGCAGATTTTCGGAAAAACCGTTTATTATGCATAGAGGTGTTTTAAGATTGTGGGCAACTGCGTTTGTCATTTCCATTCTGTGTTGTTCTCGGATTGCCCTGTTTTTAAAGTTTCTCCAAATAATCAGAGAAAGCAAAATGCCGATTAAAATAAAGAAAGCAAGAATAATGCTGTTGCCGATTATAAGAGTAGCCATACAGGCTTTCAGAGGTTCAAGTTTTTGATATACGGTAATCTTGCATGTTTTTTGATTATATGAGTTCATCTCATCAACAGATGAAAATCCATCTGTATAATTTGGGTTTGCTTCATAGATTTGTCTGTATATAAATGAAAAATCATCAAGTGGTATATATGCGGTGAAAATATCAGAATCTTCGGGATTATTTTTGTTGTATTCTTTTAATTCGTTTTCCTTGCCTCCGTTAAAGAAAAAATCCTTTGTAATTTCATTTTTCTTTATATCGCCTATTGAGCGAATAGGTCCGATTAATACGGTATTGGAAGCGCTATCATTAATTTTTTTGTAATTTTCTTCCGCTTGTTTTTGTAATTCTTTTATCTCGCTTATTTTGTCTGATGATAAGTCAAAATACTCAATATGTTCATCTTCGGCATACCAAACATGGTTTTCGTTTGTGCGCAGAATTTCTAATCGTATCGGTATCATCTCGTCTGTACCGACGCCATTGTAATTATCTGTTGCATATTGATTGACGGACAAAATATAATAATTACCGTTTTCGTCCGGTTCGGTATTAAGATAATCGGCAATTTTATTATACTGCTCATCGGTCATACTGTTTCGGAGAGTAAAATAATCAAGATAAACACCCATGCTGTAATTATATACCACGTTATCGGTATCGGAAAAAGTATCAAAACTTGAATAATAATCGTCAAGTTCAATTGTCATTTTATTTGCGCTGTCAACCGAAATATTATAGTAATCATTTTCCAATGATACATATATGTCATTGTATGAGGAATTACCGTTGAGATTTGTCACAATAAATGTATTTATTTGACCGCTTTCGGTTATATCAATATATTTTGTATTGTCATAAATATATTTAGATTGCAGTTCAGCCTGATATTGATCGATTTGTTTTGTGAAATTGTATGTCAGGTAAGTAAAAGTACCGATTGTCAGCAGGCAAATAAACAAAATTATTAAAATTATATTTATGAGAATTTTTCTATTTTCTTTTTTCAGCTTTTTATTCATAATTATTCCTCAATTTTGTAACCTCTGCCGATTACCGTCTTAATCAGCTTTGAGTTATCTTTTAATGCTTTTCGGAGATTTTTTATATGCGTGTCAAGTACACGAATGTCAACATTAGAGTCATAGCCCCAAAGCTTGTCTATCAGTTTTGTTCTGGAGATTACAATATTTTTGTTCTCTAAAAGAAATTTAAGTATTTTGTATTCTTTAGCTGTCAAATCAACTTCGTCACCGTCGGAAATTACGATTCCGTTGTTTGGATTAAGTGTAAGAGTTCCTGCCGTAAGTACAGAGGAACGCACAAGTCCCTTTGACCGCTTGATAAGAGCCTTTACCTTTTCAAAAAGAACAGGCAGGGCAAAAGGTTTTATTATGTAATCGTCACATCCGAGGGCATAGCCGTTAAGCACATCTTCTTCGTTTACCCGTGCGGTAATGAACATAATAGGCACATCGCTGTATCGTCTGACCTCTTTACAGATAGAAAATCCGTCCATTTTGGGCAGGTTTACATCGAGCAGAAGTAAATCATATGGATTTTCGTATGCCATTTGCAGTCCGATTTCTCCGTTTGCCGCAACAGAAACAGGAAAGTTTCCTTTGCCTTTGTTAGAAAAATATTCAACAACCATTTCTCTTATGTTTTTGTCATCTTCTACAAGAAGTATTTTGTACATTGCAATCACCATATATAAAGTAACTTTTTTATTTGTGTTTTGTGTGAAGAATAATATTTATTAATAATTTTATACCAAAAAAATTTTATTTGCAACAGCTTGCTAAGCAGGTGCGGTTATGCTAAAATTTGCGTATAAAGGAATGATGAAAATGAAGATAGGCGAATATAATGTTGAGGTAAGACGAAGCAAAAGAAAAAGCGCAGCAATAAAAATAACTGCGGATATGCAAATTGTTGTATTTGTACCTCTGTATGTCAGCGACAATGAAATTGAAAGACTGGTAATTTCAAAATCCAAATGTAAAGCTGATAAAAATAAAAGCCCGACTTCGACGGTCGGACTTTTTGCTTAGTTTACGGAATTTAATTTCATATCGGAATAATTATAATTTTCAATCGGAAGTTTATCTTTTAATACATCAAGGCTTTTTAAGGATATGATTTCTTCTTTTTGCTTTTTGGTAAGATGTTTAATATGGTATTCAAGTTTAGAGGCTGTGGCTCGGTTTTCGCTTATCCACAGCGATTCGAGTTTTTTAGCTTTATGAGTGCGGGTGTAGTTTGCACATTTTTCATTTTGCAAAAAATGCTCGTTCATTCTTTTTTCTATATCCAAGGCAATACCTGTATAAAGGGTATTGTCGCAACACCGCAGTATGTATGTGTAGTACATAAAATCACCTGTAAAATTATAGCATATTCGCATAGTTTTTTGCAATAAAAATCCTGACAATTCAAATGAACTGTCAGGAAAGTTTTATGCTTTTTCGGCTTTTGCATTAAGCTTTTTATCATGAATTTTTCTTGCAATATAAACAAACGGGGTATCGAGCAAACTTGTGAAAATATAGATAACATAGCTTGAAATGAAAATTGAAATAAGTGTCGGAATATCGTATGTGCCCCAGAAAGCGAATGCTGTGAAAAGAGCAGTGTTAAGAATCTGACTGATAAGTGTTGAACCGTTATTTCTAAGCCACAAAAATCTGCGTTTGCTGCCAAACCTCTTTTCTGTAAAATTCCACCATTTATGGTAAAGCCAAACATCAAACATCTGGCTTACGGCATATACAACAAGAGATGCAAGAATCATTCGTGGTGTGTTTGAGAACACTGCTTTTATTGACGGCATAATTGTATCTGTTGCGCTTGGCGTATAAAGCATCCAGCTTTGCGAAAGCACAAGGAAGAATATCGAACAGAATATACCGGCATATACGGCGGTTTGTGCGGCTTTTTTGCCTTCACATTCCGACAAAATATCGGTTATCAAAAATGTTACGGCAAAAAGAACATTACCGAGTGTTTGTTCCATTCCGAATGCGTTTATCATTATTGTAACTTCAATATTTGCAAGAATAGTTGCAATTACAGATATACAATAAAGTCCTATTTTTCCAAAAAATTTGTATCCTAAAAGTGCTGCACCGTAAATAAATACTACGGAACATATAAGTATAAGTTCGTTTGGCATATCAGTCACCTACTCCAAAATCAGTATTGTTAATTAAAATATCGGCTCTGTCGTTATCCTTATATATAGGATAAATTTCTTTTATAAAAGCCTTTATAAGTTCTTTATCGGGTTTTACGCTTGTGGAATTTTCGCACATTATATTAATGCAAATTCGTTCAAAATATTTGAGTCCAAGTTCAATATCGTTTCTTATAGACTCAACGGTCTGACCTTTAATTCCAAAAAGGAAATTAGCTTCATCGAAATTTTCAGAGATTTTTTCGGGATTTTTTTCTTTGATTCCTTTTTTAAGCACATTCTCTCTGAAATCATAATCAAAGGTTTCAAGACCGAGTTTCATTTTAAGCGTAAAGTCGGAAAACTCTTTTCTCAAATCAGCAATTCTGTTGTTGTAAAGATAGTGCGACTCAAAATGAATTGTGTTGATATTCTTTTGTTTGCAAACCTTTTTTATAAGCTCGACGGTATTTTTGTCAAGTTCAAACACCGACCCCGAGTTTATTACTTCAAGGTTTTGAAAGATGCCTGTTACATTTTCAAGCACCTTGCTGTTCAGCCTGAAATTTTCTTCTTCATTTTTACAGCTGTCACTGTAATAGTCGCAGAATGTGCATTTGGTATAAACACACCCACTGCCACGCAGAAGGACAATTTCACGACTGTTTTTTTCGTGAATTATACTGTACCTTTCCATAAATTTGGCATAAAAAAACACCCACAGGGGGTGTACGGACACAGTAAGTCCTATGCCTTTCCTCCTTAGTTTTGATTGAGCAAGCCCCTTTTGGTTAATTGCTCGAGCAGGATGGTTACGAACTGCTTGACTAATATGTTATCACAATAGGGGCTTTTTGTCAAATTATCAAGAAAAATATATTTAATAGCAATTATACTTGAATTTATAAGCAAAATTGTATATAATTTATATTGCAAATGATAATATGATATGGCAAATGATAATATGAAATTGTCGTTTGTTGATAAATATTTTATGAAGTTTTGAAAGGTGAAAAAATGAGAGGATTTAGTTTTTATGGAGATACTACTGACAGATTTCCGTTTAGCGGAAAAGAAATGCAGCAGTATCAGGAGCGTGTAAAGCGTATTCGCAGTAATCACAGACTTACGGTGCTTTCTTTTGTACTGTTGGTACTTGCAATAGTCGAAACTATGTTTTTTGTTACGGTTCAGTTAATGCTTAAAAGTTCGGAGTATGTCGGTTTGCTCAGCGTAATTCTTGAGGCTCTTACATTAATAATTGTTGCCGCCACAGTACATGGATACAGAAAAATGTCAATTGACTTGCGTTCGGTTGATTTAGCGATTCTGATAATAGCGGAATTGCTGTTTGGTTTTTCCGAATTTATGATGTATGTATACAAACAGCCGTTTTATATGTATGTCATTGCAGGCATATCATTTGTACTGATTTTGTATATTCTGCTTTTTGTTAAGGCAAAAATAAAAGAAAGAGTTACTTTTGCCGCTCTGCCGCTTGTAATGCTTGTTGCGGCAGGTTTTTTGAGTATAAATACATCAATATTTACGGTAAGATATGTCTATCTTTCTTCCGATGGTTATTATAATGATGTGAGCAATAATGATATGGCTCATTTTTACTACACAGAGTCTGTTAATGTAACAAACTTTTCAAAGCTCCCGTCATACGGCACAAAAGGAATATACAGTATGAGCGAGTATGAAAATTTTTGCAACTCTTACAAAGGTTCGGTAAATATGAGTGAATTGCTTAATTTCAGCCGCAACTACAGTGACGGATTTTTTAACAGCAATTGCCTTTATGTTGCTCCTGTTGAGCTTGAATCGTCGGCAGACAGAGTCAGCTTTAGGGGACTTAGCTATGCAATCAGTTCACAGATTCCGTGTGTTCAATATCAGAAATCAAAGGACAGCAATCAATCAAAGGGCGTTTGTCTTATGCTTATTGAAGTACCTCTAAAAGATGACGAAAAAATCAATAACATAGTAGAACTTAAAACCGATAGCGTGATTATGGCTCGATAATTTTTTTAAATCAGATTATATCAGTCCTAAGTGTCATATAAATACATTACATTATATCTACTCATAAAACAGGAGATTTGCTATGAAAGCAGTAAAAAAAGCTTTTGCTTTTTATGATAAAATAATGAAAAAATATGATCCTATAATAAGCAAATGTATTCACGATAATATTTTTGCCATAGCCGGACAGTCTGCTTTTTTTATTGTGCTTTCATCTGTTCCTTTGTTAGCGTTTTGTTTGTCGATTCTGCAAGGCTTGCATATATCGACTTCGTTTATTGAACAGGCGCTGCAAAGTGTATTTACAGATGTATTTCTTACACAGATAAAGTATTTTTTAACCGAAACATATCAGAATACTATCGGAATTTCTTTTGTTTCAATTGTGGTTACATTGTGGTCTGCATCGCAGGGAATACATGCAATCACTAACGGACTTAACAGAGTTTATGATGCATATGAAAACCGTATGTGGATAGTTTTGCGCTTTCGTGCAATGTTTTATACTGTTATTTTCTTTATATTAATGTCTGCGTCGTTGGTAATAATTGCTCTCGGTTCATATCTTGACGATTGGATCCAACCGTTTATAAGCAGTTTGCCAAACATAATTACAGCAATTTTCAGATCAAGATATTTACTTGTATTTTTAATTCTGACTTTTACTTTTGCGTCTATATACAGGAATTTCCCGTGTATTTCCAAAGAGCAGAAAAAGGAATATAATTTTAAATCTCAACTTCCGGGTGCGGTTTTGTGTACAATTTCGTGGTTTGTATTGGCTCTCGGAATCTCAATATATGTAAAAAGTTTTAACGGTTTTTCTGTTTACGGCGTAATTACAGGTCTTGCTATCATAATGGTTTTGCTGTATTTTTTAATGCTGCTGTTAATGATATGTGCTGAAATAAATTATGTTTATCACGATACTATAAAGAAATTTTCATTTAAAAAGTTAGTTTCACTGATAAAACGGAAAGTTAAAAGGAAAAGTAAATAATAAGTGTGTTAAAGCGCCTTTTTGAGTTATACTAACTCAGGAGGTGCTTTTTATGTTAAAAAAATTTACCTGTACGGCACTTGCTGTTTTAATAATGATTTCCGGTATGATATGCGTATCTGCAACTTCAAAGGCAGATTTTTCACTTGAAAATGCCAAAGAATACTTTACACTTATGAACGGATGTTCAAGGACCGCTCTGAAAAATTATAATGACGAAGATACTGTAGACGCAATTGTATATTGCGGTCTTGATTTAAGCAGCCCGAAAATAATGTTTTATTTATCAATGTTTTATATTGCAAATGATATTGATACGGAAAAAATAACCGCAGACCCCGCATATTGTACACAGATAATCGGTAATCTTAACGCATATCTTGAGAAAAAAGGTATTGTAAACGGCAAGTCAGACGAGTTTTTCAGTAATTATAAAAATGAAATTTCACATAATAAACTCAAGTTTTCAACGGTAGGCGCATACACTTTTAAGGCTAAAAAAACCGTAGTGCAAAAAATGCTTGATGACGGCAATACGGATTTTGTGATTGTGGGAACAGGATTTATGTTGAAAGAGTGCGATGTAAATGCCGACGGTAAAATTAACGATAACGATGTTAAAACAGTGCAGAATTTGAGTGCGGATATTATTAAAACAGAATGTTCTGATGAAGAAAAATTTGTATTATATTCGGCAGATTTAGACGATAACGGAAAAATTAATATAAATGACGCTACAGCGCTACAACAAAAAAATGACAGCGTAAAGCTGTCTTACATAAAATTAAAATTAGTTCTTGACAAATAAAAAAAAAAGACTATAATGTTATAAAAGTTCGGTATCAAACAATTTAATATATAACAGTTTTATACCAAACTTATATTGAGTTACGATTCGGAGGTGTTTTTTAGTGTGTGATATGTTTGGGGAGGACGAAAAATTAAATGCGGATACAGAGAAAAATTTTGAAAAGGATTGCCATATATGTGACGCAATAGGTCACGAAATTAAGGCGGTAAACCACCTTATGCACAGGAAAATGCTTGAAAGTGCGGCAAAAAACGGTGTGGATAAGGTAACGATTATGCACGGCTGGATAATAGCGTATCTTTACAATAATCAGGACAACGATATTTTCCAGAAAAATCTTGAAAGCGAGTTTTCAATTTCACGCTCATCCGTAACTAATATTTTACAGCTTATGGAAAAAAAGGGGTACATAAAGAGAGAGTCTGTTGAAAATGATGCAAGACTTAAAAAAATTGTGCTTACCGAAAAGGGAATGAGCATAAAAAGCTCGATAGATAAAGCAATTATATCTAACGAGCAGGAATTTGACAGTATTTTTACACCCGAAGAAAAGCAAACCTTTTTGTTTTTAATACGAAAACTTAAGGCAGGCATTTCGGGACAATAATATGGTAAAGGAGAAAAAGTATGATAAAAACTTTATCAAAACAGATTAAGGGATTTGTAAAAGAATCTGTACTGACGCCTGTTTTTATGATACTTGAGGTTGTTTTTGAAACGCTTATCCCGCTTCTTATGGCCTCAATTATTGATGACGGTATCAACAAAGGCGATATGAATCATATTCTCTTTGTCGGAGGAGGAATGGTTCTTTGTGCTATCGGCGGACTTATCTGCGGTATTCTCGGCGGCAGCTTCGGTGCAAAGGCATCAGCCGGTTTTGCACGAAATCTTCGCCGCTCAATGTTTGCGAATATTCAGACATTTTCGTTTTCAAACATTGATAAATACTCAACCGCAGGTCTTGTTACAAGACTTACTACCGATGTAACCAACTTACAAAATGCGTATCAGATGATACTCAGAATGTGTATGCGTGCACCGACAAGCCTTATTTGTGCAATGGTTATGGCATTTATAATCAACGCAAAACTTGCAAGTGTGTACCTCGTTGCAATTATTTTTCTTGCGATTGTTCTTGCTTCCCTTATGAAATTTACTATGAAATACTTTAATCAGGTATTTAAAAAGTACGATGATTTGAACGCAAGCGTTCAGGAGAATGTATCCGGTATCAGAGTAGTAAAGGCTTTCGTTCGTGAGGATCACGAAACCAAAAAATTCTCAAAAGCCGCAAACAACCTTTACAAACTTTTTGTTAAGGCTGAAAACTGTATGGTATCTGTAACGCCTATAATGCAGCTTACCGTTTATGCTTGTATCATTGCAATAAGCTGGTTTGGCGCAAATATGATTGTCGGTTCAACACTTACAACAGGTGAGCTTACAAGTATGCTTACATATTGTATGAACATTCTTATGTCACTTATGATGCTCGGTATGGTATTTGTAATGATTACTATGAGTGCCGCAAGTGCAAAGCGTGTAGCAGGTGTTCTCAACGAGAAGAGTAACCTTACAAACGGCGAAAATCCTGTTAAAAATGTGCCTGACGGCAGTATTGAATTTAAAGATGTATATTTCAGTTATAACAAAACAGGCGCAGAACCTGTACTTGACGATATTAACTTAAAGATCAAGTCAGGCGAAACAGTCGGTATCATTGGCGGTACGGGCAGCTCTAAAACAAGTCTTGTAAACCTTATCGGCAGACTTTACGATGTAACAAGCGGTGAAGTTCTTGTCGGCGGCAGAAATGTTAAAGAGTATGACCTTGAAAAGCTCCGTGACGAGGTATCTGTAGTTCTTCAGTCAAATGTACTTTTCAGCGGTACAATTTTAGATAACCTCCGTTGGGGTAACGAAAACGCAACGGAAGAGGAATGTGTAAATGCCTGCAAACTTGCGTGCGCTGATGATTTTATTCAGACATTCCCCGAAAAGTATAATACATTTATTGAGCGTGGCGGTACTAATGTATCGGGCGGTCAGAAACAGCGTATCTGTATTGCGAGAGCATTACTTAAAAAGCCTAAAATTCTTATTCTTGACGACTCTACAAGTGCGGTCGATACAGCAACGGATGCAAAGATAAGAAAGGCTTTTGCAGAGGAAATTCCTAATACAACAAAGCTTATTATTTCACAGAGAATTTCAAGTGTTCAGAATGCCGATAAGATTATAGTTCTTGATAACGGTAAAATCAGCGGCGTAGGCTCACACGATGAACTCTTGAATAAAAATGATATTTACACCGAAATTTATGAGGCCCAAACTAAGGGCAGCGGTGACTTTGACGCAAAGGGGGAGATGTAATGCCGGGTCCTATGGGTGGCAGAAGACGCCAGATGGGTGCAAAACCCAAGGTTAAAAATCCGGGTAAAATTCTCGGAAGAATTTTAGGATATACCTTTAAGAATTATAAAATTCATATGATAATCGTGTTTATCTGTATTATCGTAAGTGTTCTTGCTAATGTTCAGGGTACTTTGTTTATTCAGTCGCTTATTGATGATTACATCACTCCGCTTATGAATACAAGTTCGCCTGATTTTACTCCCTTGCTTTTCGCAATAGCAAGAGTAGCAGGTTTTTACTTGCTCGGTGCTGCTTCAACTTTTGCGTATTCAAAACTTATGGTTTATGTAACACAGGGTACAATGCGTAATTTGAGAATTGATATTTTCTCACATATGGAGAGTTTACCGATTAAATTCTTCGATACTCATTCTCACGGCGATATTATGTCGGTTTATACAAATGATATTGATACTCTCCGTCAGATGATTAGCCAGAGTATGGTTCAGCTTTTCTCAAGTACAATTACAATCGTATCTGTAATTGTAAGTATGATTTCAATCAGTATTCCGCTTACACTTCTTACACTTGTTATGGTTGCGGTAATGTTTATTGTATCGGGCAAAATCGGCGGCAAGAGCAGTAAATATTTTACGGCTCAACAGGATGACCTCGGCAAGGTAAACGGCTACATTGAAGAAATGATGAACGGTCAGAAAGTTGTAAAGGTATTTAATCACGAGGGTAAGGCTGTTGAAGAATTTAACGAACTCAACGACAAACTTTTTGACAGCGCATATAATGCAAATAAATTTGCAAATATTCTTATGCCTATCAATGCACAGCTCGGTAATATCAGCTATGTGCTTTGCGCAATAGTCGGCGGTGTGCTTGCTTTTAATCACTTTGCAGGACTTACACTTGGCGGACTTGTGGCATTTATGACATTTAACAAACATTTCAGTCAGCCAATTAATCAGATTAGTATGCAGCTCAACAGCATTATTATGGCTCTTGCAGGTGCAGACAGAATTTTCAAACTTCTTGACGAAAAGCCTGAAGAGGATGACGGATATGTAAATCTTGTAAATGCAAAAATTGTTGACGGCAAGATTGAGCCATCTGAAGAGAGAACAGGTGTGTGGGCATGGAAACATACTCATAGCGAGGACGGCACAACAGAGTACCGTCAGCTCAAGGGCGACCTTGTAATGGACGATGTTGACTTTGGTTATACAGATGATAAAATGGTTCTCCATAATATTGACCTTTATGCAAAGCCGGGTCAGAAGATTGCGTTTGTAGGTTCTACAGGTGCAGGCAAAACTACAATTACAAACCTTATCAACAGATTTTATGACATTCAGGACGGTAAAATTCGTTATGACGGCATAAATATCAATAAGATTAAGAAAGCTGACTTAAGACGCTCTCTCGGTATTGTATTGCAGGAAACGCATCTTTTCACAGATACAGTAATGGAAAATATCCGTTACGGCAGACTTGACGCTACCGATGAAGAAGTTATTGCGGCGGCTAAACTTGCCAACGCAGACAGCTTTATCCGTAAACTTCCGCACGGATACGATACGGTTCTTACAGGTGACGGCGGAAACCTTAGCCAGGGACAACGCCAAATGCTTGCAATCGCAAGAGCCGCAGTTGCCAATCCGCCTGCACTTATTCTTGACGAGGCAACAAGTTCAATTGATACCCGTACAGAAAAGATTGTACAGGACGGTATGGATAAGCTGATGAAGGGCAGAACAACATTTGTAATTGCTCACAGACTTTCAACCGTAAGAAATCAGATTGTATTATTGTTCTTGAGCACGGCAGAATTATAGAAAAGGGCACACACGAACAACTTATAGAGCAGAAGGGTAAGTATTATCAGCTCTATACAGGTAAAACCGCTTAAGGATAGTTAAACACTTTATAATATAGCGCCGACCGATACATAAAGACTGTATCGGTCGGCTTTTTTTAGTAAATATTAGGTTCATCACGATTTTTTGTGGGATGGTGAACGGACAGAAGGAATAGAAAGATAGCGAATCAAGGTAAAGAAGAAGTCATCATCACGGTAACCGTAGCCGATTCGTTTAGCAACCTTGATCTTGTTGTTGAAGCCTTCGAGCTTCATCCAGACGAACAACGCCGAGAACATATCTGCCAAATTGCGACTGCATATGAAACCGATCATATACAATCCGTGCTTTGTTACAAGCTTGTTGTAAGATGCGTTCATGTCCATCGCTACCGCAATGACTGCTGACAAGGAGTCGGAAGGCACATCTTTAAAGAATTTTTCAAAATCCTTCATCGCTCTGCCATTTCCGAACCATAAGATATCTCCATGCTCCAGATTCATCACGCAGGTTGCGTAACTATGTCCTTGATGGATTGCAAATTCATCAACAGCAAGTATCCTCGGCTTGTAGCCTTCCTCTCTTAACATTTTTCCGTGATGAGGGAATTATTTAAAATTTATTCTAAAATTTCAAAAACTCGAAATCCGGTTAATCTGAATTTCGAGTTTTTCTACAGGCTGAACTGCATTCCTACCTTTAGGTTAGAATGCAGTCGTTTTTTATTTGGGCTGTTTTTACAGCTCACTTTTGATTATTTTTATTCTTCACCGTTCCAGCAATAAGTACAGAGTTTACATTTATCTATACCGCAGGAATCAAGCATATCGTCAAGGCGGTTAAAGCGAAGTGAAGTAAACTTGAGTTCCTTACAAATCTCGTCAACCATCTTTTCATATTTTTCGGAATCCGGATTTGTGTATTCCTTTAAAACTTCATCGGTAACATTGCCGTTTTCAAGTCTTTCGATAACTCGTCTTGTAATAAGATCCATCTCAGAAGATGAGCGTGAGAAATTGAGATACTTACATCCGTAAACAAGGGGAGGACAAGCAGGTCTGATATGAACTTCCTTTGCACCGCTTTCAAAAAGATACTCTGTTGTTTCTCTGAGCTGAGTGCCACGCACGATTGAATCGTCAATCAAAAGCAGGCTTTTTCCTCTGATTAAATCCTCAACAGCAAGCAATTTCATCTTGGCAATAAGATTACGCTGGCTCTGAATTGTAGGCATAAAGGATCTCGGCCATGTTGGTGTGTATTTAATAAACGGTCTTGAGAAGGGAATACCCGACTCATTAGCATATCCGACTGCGTGTGCAATACCCGAATCAGGAACACCTGCAACAACATCAGGCTTTACATTATCTCTCTTTGCCATTTTTGCACCGCAGAGGTAACGCATCTGCTCAACGCTCATTCCCTCGTATGAGCTTGCAGGGTAGCCGTAGTAAACCCAAAGGAATGTGCATATTTTCATATCATTTCCGGGCTGTTTTAAGGTAACGCAGTTTTTATCTGTAATAACAACAATCTCACCAGGGCCAAGCTCTTTGTAATTGCTGTAACCGAGGTTTTTATATGAAAAGCTCTCAAAAGCGGCACAGAAAGCGTCCTCTTTCTTGCCGATAGCAATAGGAGTTCTGCCGTACTTATCTCTTGCACAATAAATTCCGTTTGGATTCATAAGTAAAAGTGAAAGTGAACCGTCTACCTTTTCGAGTGCGTAATTAATACCGTCAATAAGATTTTCTTTCTGATTTATAAGTGTTGCAACAAGTTCTGTAGGGTTGATTTCACCGCCGCTCATTTCAAGAAAATGAGAATTGCCGTTTGAGAAAATCTCCTGAACGAGCTCGTCTGTATTGTTAATTTTACTTACGGTTGTGATAGCGTATGTACCGTGATGTGAACGCACCATAAGCGGCTGCGGCTCATAATCGGAAATACAACCGATGCCAAGTCTGCCCTTCATACTCTGCATATCTTTATCAAACTTAGTTCTGAAAGGTGCATTTTCAATATTATGAATAGATCTGTCAAAACCCTTTTCGTCATCGTAAACTACCATACCGCCTCTTCTTGTGCCGAGGTGTGAGTGATAGTCAATACCAAAATACAAATCAAAAACGCAGTCCTCTTTGGCTGCTACTCCCATATATCCGCCCATATCTTTTCTCCTTTTTAATTCTGTCTGCATATGCAAACTAATATAACAGTAATATTAATTATATTATTATTTCTTGCTGTTGTCTATACAAAAATAAAATAAATGTCATAATTAAGGTAATATTATCATAACTGATTTTTAACATATATACTTTTTTGCTTATTTGTTTATTATATATAATATTTCACGCAAAGAATCACAATTATTTTTAAATAAGAGATTTACACAATTTATAATTATATGTTATAATATAGTAAATTCTTATCAAAACAGTAAACATTAATTTTAAATAAAGGAATATTAATATGACTCTGCAACAACTGAGATATGTTATCACGGTTGCTCAAAAAGGTACAATAAGCGAGGCGGCAAAGGAACTTTTTATTTCACAGCCGAGCCTGACCAATGCAATCCGTGAACTTGAAAAAGAAATGAACATTACAATATTTAACAGAACCAACAAAGGCGTTGCTGTTTCTACCGAGGGTGAACAATTTTTAGGCTATGCAAGACAGGTGCTTGAACAGGCTAACCTGCTTGAAAGTGCATATAAAACCTCGGTAAGGGATAAGCAGCGCTTTTCTGTTTCCACTCAACATTATGCATTCGTTGTAAATGCGTTTGTAGATTTAATTAAAGAGTTGCCTCAAAACGAGTATGACTTCTCAATCAGAGAAACTCAAACTTACGAGATAATTGACGATGTAGCTACAATGAAAAGTGAAATCGGAATTATTTATTTAAACGCTTTTAACGAAGCGGCTCTTATGAAAATCATTAAATCAAAAGGTTTGTGCTTTAATGAGCTTTTTATAGCAAAGCCTCATATTTTTGTAACGGCAGAACATCCGCTTGCAAATAAAGAATCCGTTACTATGGAAGAGCTTGCAGACTATCCTTATCTTTCTTTTGAACAGGGCAATCATAACTCTTTTTATTATTCGGAAGAAATTTTCAGCACTGTAGAACGCAAAAAAAATATTCGTGTAACAGACCGAGCCACACTTTTCAATTTATTGATAGGTCTTAACGGTTATACGGTTTGCAGCGGAGTAATTGACAGCGGTCTTAACGGTTCGAATATTATTTCAATCCCATTAATCAAGGAAGGAGATATGCGTATAGGATATATCAGTCATAAAAAATTAGTTTTAGTCCGCTTTGCAAAAAATTCTTAAATCACTTGAACAAATACATTAAGTGATATTTAATACAAGGAGGCATAAATGAAAAATTTTATCAGTGCATTTAAAGAATTAAAAATAGTAAATTTCCTGTTCTTAACGCTTGCAGGCATTATAAATGCTTTTGGCGTAGTTGTGTTTCTTGCTCCGGTAAAACTTTACGACAGCGGAATTTCAGGTACATCAATGCTTATTTCGCAAGAAACTCCTGCATGGTGCAGTTTATCACTTATACTTATTTTACTTAACATTCCTCTGTTTCTGCTCGGTCTTAAACGAGAGGGACTAAAGTTTACCGTATATGCAATTTACACGGTATTCATTTACTCTTTGGTTGCATGGATAATAACTGATATTTTACCGATAGATGTCAGCTTTATATCTCCCCTTGCGGGCAATGACCTGTTCTTATGCGCAATATTCGGCGGTGTAATTTCAGGCTGCGGCAGCGGTCTTGCAATGCGCTTTGGCGGCGCTATGGACGGAATAGATATTCTCGCCGTAATGTTTGCAAAAAAACTTCACTTAAGCATAGGCACATTCATTATGATTTACAATGTAATTCTCTATATCATTTGCGGCATAGTAATAGGCAGTTGGATATTGCCGCTCTATTCCATAGTAACTTATGCCGTGGCTGTTAAAATGATAGATTTCTTTGTAGAGGGTTTTGACCGTGCAAAAGGCGCTTTTATTATTACAACCAAGTCAGATGCTGTTTGTGAGAAACTTTCGCAAACATTTGAAAACGGTATTACTATGATAGACGCCAAGGGTTACTATTCAGGTTCAAAAAAGACAATGATTTACTTTGTAATAAACCGTTTTCAAGTTGATAAAATGAAAAGACTTGTACACGATATTGACCCGAAAGCCTATATCTCCATAAATGAAATAGCCGATGTTTATTCGGCAAATTCCGACGATAAAAACTAATATTTTTATTAACGACAGGTGCAGTAGGTTATAGTTAAAAGCTATAGCCAACTGCACTTTTTATGTATTTTACAAATATTGATTTTCGCCTTATACTTTTAACAAATGAACAAGGAGGTAATATTTATGAGTAAAAATAATGTACCATTCAGATTTGACTATGTAGGAAGTTTTTTAAGACCGGACTATCTAAAAAAAGCCAGAGCAGATTTTGAAAAAAGAAATATAACAAAAGAAGAACTTACAGAAATTGAAAACAAAGCCATTACAGACCTTGTAAAAAAGCAGAAAGAATTAGGATACAAGGTTATAACAGACGGTGAATTTCGCAGAGCAACATGGCATCTCGACTTTATGTGGGGATTTAACGGTGTTGCACACAAAAAGACAGAAAAGGGCGTAGCATTCCACGGCGAACCTGCGTTGATTGACGATACATGGCTTACAGGTAAAATCTCGGTTGACAACCACCCGTTTGTTGAGCACTACAAATTTATAAAAACTTTTGAAGACGAAAACACTGTTGCCAAGCAGACAATTCCTGCACCTGCTCAGTTTTTCCAGCAGATGATTATTCCTGCAAATATTGAAACAACAAGAAAATTCTATGCAACCGATGACGAGCTTATTACTGACATTGCAAACGGTTATAAAAAGGTTATTAACGATTTATATAACGCAGGTTGCAGAAACATTCAGTTTGACGATTGCACCTGGGGTGTACTCGTTGCCGAGGGCAGTGTAATTCGTTATGGCAAAGAAAACAACCTTGAAGATATTAAAGAAAAGCTCTTAAAAGTAAATAATCTTGCAATTGAGGGCAAGCCTGAAGATTTGGTTATTACAACACACATTTGCAGAGGTAACTATCATTCCGCATATTTCTCAAGCGGTGCATATGACTCAGTTGCAGAGCCACTGTTCGGCAGAGAAAATGTTGACGCTTATTACCTTGAATTTGATGATGAGCGTTCAGGCGGCTTTGAGCCTTTAAAATATGTAAGCGGCAACAAAAAAGTTGTTCTCGGTCTTATCACTACAAAATCACCGAAACTTGAGGACAAGCAGACAGTAATCGAAAGAATTAAAGAAGCAAGCAAATACATTCCGCTTGACAGACTTTACCTTAGTCCGCAGTGCGGCTTTGCGTCTTGTGAAATCGGCAACAAACTCACCGAAGAACAGCAGTGGGCTAAACTCTCACTTGTAAAGGAAATTGCAGAAGAAGTTTGGAAGTAAATTCTTTATCAAAAGTTGGGATAAATTATGGTTTAGCTGATTGCTTTATCAAGCAATTATAAAAGTTTGGTCGACCTTTTCAAAGGTCGTGGGTGTGGGCAAAGCCCACAAATACTTTCCGTTTATGCAATCTGACG
>ENA-OQCO01000022-OQCO01000022.1-human-gut-metagenome-genome-assembly--contig:-NODE-22-length-75299-cov-5.155191_pt1 | contig 75299 bp, 54 predicted proteins | sample MGYA00242500_ERZ504582 | MGnify/ENA primary metagenome ERZ504582 (study PRJEB26092, sample SAMD00036346) | human gut metagenome | host: Homo sapiens | study: EMG produced TPA metagenomics assembly of... | reverse complement strand
CGTCCGGGCTGGTGGCCCAGCCGGCGAACGTGTACCCGTCGATCGTCCAGCCGTTCTGGCCGATGGTCGGCGTGTCTCCGGTGTGGCCATCCCAGTTGGGGGTGCCGTTGCCTCCCGCGGTCTTGCCCGCGGGAGGGTTCGGATTGTAGCGGATGTGGGCCTCGTTGGCCGACCATTGGGCGACCATGGTGACGATCCCGTTCGGCTGGGTGGTCAGGTTCGTGACCCACTGGCCGTCGCCGTACGCCTGCTGGTTGTCGGCGCGCTTCCACCCGGTGAACGTGTATCCGTCGCGCGTGAACCCGTTCCGGTGCAGGTTCTGGCCGATGTTGTATTGGAACGCCTGGTCCGGGGTGTTGCCGCCGGTCGCCCCGTTGCCGGTGAATCTGACTGTGTACCCGTTGCCGATCCAGTGCGCGTAGACGGTCATGTTGTTGGTGAGCGGCGTGTTGAAATCGTATTTGTTTCCGCCGTTCGGGGCCGTGTACCAGCCGTCGAACCGGTAGCCGGGAATCTTGCCCGTGTCGCCGGCCGCCCAACCGGATTTGTCGGCGGCGGCCGTGTTGTAGGGCACGGTCTGCGATGCGGGCGTGCCGGGCGCGTTGCTGCCGGCGGGCGCGTTCACGTTGTACGACAGGGTGGGGTTGATGGCCCACAATGCGTATACGGTCTTCGCCCTGGCGGGCATGACGATCTCCGTCCTGACGTTCGCGTTCAGCGTGTTCCGGTCCATGGTGTCGCCGACGGGCACGTCCCTGTCGTTGGCGTCCGTGTTCGCGCTCCAACCGTAGAACGTGCGGTTGGTCCTGCTGATCTGGCTGGAATCCCAGCAGTCGGAGTCGGCCTTCGCGGTCGCCAAAGTGATCCTGGTGCCGGCCGGATAGTAGACCTGGCAGCCGGATACGGCGCCCGTGTCGGCGATCGTCTCCACGCGCACGGAACCGTCGGATCGGGTGATCGTCCGCTGGCTGGTCCCGTCATCCTGTCTGGCGGTCGTGTCGGTCAGCACCCTGCGGTCGTCCGCGATGGTTCCGGATTCCGGTTCGGCGCTCTTGTCGGCCGCAAGCCTGACCGTGCCATCCGTCCCGGATGCGGCGGTTTCGGTCCTGCCCGTCTCGGTGCGCGAGGGCACTTGGCCGGTTCCGCCGTTCCCGTCGTAGCCGAGCCTGTAGGCCTTGGTGAAGCTCAGATCGTCGAGGATGTTGCCGTTGACGTTGTTGCTGGAGCTTACCGATTTGAAGGTGAAGCGGGTGACCGTCCCGGTGGCGATGTACGTGCCGGTGTAGGTCTCCCACTGCCCGTCATGGTTACGGCTGGAATGGTTCGAGCTGCCGCCCAGTTCGGCTTTGTTGCGCACCTTCGTGGAGATGACCTTGCCGACGTCGCCCGGCTGGTCGCCGTTGCCGTTGACGGTGGTTCGCGTCGCGTCTTGGGCGGATTCCTTGCCGGGTTCGCCGATCATGACGCTCATCCCGTCGAGGTGGTTCCTGTCGAGGCTGGCGTGCTTCAACGTCCAGCGGTAGGACACGCCCGGGATGGTGGCGATGTCCTGGTAGATGGCGGTGCCCGCCTGTCCCGCGACGAGTTCCGCGTACTGGTTGCCGGTCTTGGAGTCCTTCTGCAGTTCGACTCCCTGTGCGATCTGCTGCCAGTCGGTTCCCTTGGTCTGGGTCGACTTCCATGCGAATTTGGAGGCGTCCCATCCCGGGATTGGCGCCCAGGGGTCCTTATCGATGCCGATGTGCCGCGCGTATCTGCCGTTGATCGGGTCGACGACGGTCCAGTCGTCCCACGGGTATTTGGTGGAGACACCGGCGATCAGGCCGGCCGGATAGTCGAACGAGCCGTTGACCAGTTCGGTCGGCAGACTGTCGGTCTTGCCGGCGATGGTCTTCACCTTGCCATCGGTGGAGGCCTTGATCTGCGACGTGCTCTTCTTGGCCCCGCCGTTCGCGTCGTAGCTGAGCTTGTAGGCGAGGCGGAAGCTCAGGTCGTCGATGATGCTGTCATTGGCGGAGGCAGTAAGAGTACCGTCCTTGGCGACGCCCCTGTAGGCGATCATCGTGCGGGATTGTCCGGCTGGGATAATGACCGTGCCCTCGTAGGATTCCCAGTCATCGGAATGGTCCCACGGTTCGTGGCTGCCTTCCGTGGCATCCATGGAATCGGAGTGCGTGTAGGCGACGGTTCCCACATCGCCGGTCTTGTCCCCGTACTTCTGGCCGGTCTTGGAGACCGTGGTGCGGGTCAGCCTGACCGGGGTGAGATGATCCTTGTCGGGGCCGGTGAGCAATGTCACGCCGCCCGCGTTGCCTTTGGAGCGGCCGGAGTGGCGGATACTGAACGTGTAGCTGGCTCCGGGCGTCGTGTTCACGGTCTGGGCAACGGTACGGCCCGCGTGCACGTCGGCGGCCGTGTTCCCGTCCTTCTCCCGGTGCAGTTCGAAGTTCTGGTTGCTGCCGATGGCATCGAGATCCTGCCAGGCGAACGTGGCGGCGGTCAGGCCGCCGGCCTTCACGCCCGTCTGTCCGGCCATGGCCTGCGCGTAGGAGCGGATCGTGCCCGCATTGGGCTTCACATACACCCAGGGCAGGCCCTGCCCCTCCTTCGCGATGCTCCACTTCGGGGTGTCGAACCCGCCGTTCACGGCCAGCTCATCACCCGCGGCCCTGGAGGCGATGGTCTCCACCTTGGCGCCCGGAGCCTTGAACGCGGCCGGCTGCGTGGAATCCGCCTTCGAACTGGAGGACACCTTGCCCTTGTCGTTCTTCTTCAGATCATGCACCGTCAGACCGGAAACGGTTTTGTCAGCCGCGAGTCCGACACTGCCCGTGGTCTTGGACTTGGCGGGCTGGACGGTGTTCTCCTTGCCGTATTGATTGGATGGCACGCTGCCGGTCGCGTCCGAAGCATTCTTGTCGTAAGAGAGCTTGTACGCCTTGTCGAAGCTTAGGTCGTCGACGCAGTTGCCCTCGGCGGTGAAGTCGAGGCCCTGACCGTTGGAGTCCCTGACGCTCCTGAACGTGAAGCGGGTCGTGGTCGAGGTGGCGAGGTAGTCGCCGGTATAGGTCTCCCATCTGCCGTCCTGCGCGGTGCCGTGCGTGGTGATCGTGGTGCCGGCGCTGCCGGTCTTGTCCGACCCGTTGGATGTGGTGCGGGTCGCCTGCTGTGCGACGGTCTTGCCGGGTTCGCCGATCATGACCTGCATGCTGTCGTCCTGGTCCGCGTTGCGGGACGCGTGCTTGAGGCTCCACTTTGTACACGACGCCCGGGCGTGGTGGCGATGTCCTGGTATGATGTACTTGCCTTGCTTGGCTGCGGCGATCTCGCCCCACACGTTGCCCGCGTTGGTCGGATACGGGGTGTGGTTGCGGCGCTGCACCTCGACGGTGTCGACGCCGGCGGTGGCGTCGTTGGATCTCCAGCCGAACTTGCCGGAATCCCAGTTGTCGAGCTTGCTGTGCAGCGGGTTGCCGATGACGCCGGTCTTCGCGCTGATTATGGCGAGGTAGGTTGTGTCGCCGTAGACCCTCTGGTTCTCGTTGATGATCTCGTTGCCGCGATAATCGAACGTGCCGTTCACCAGATGGTCCGGCAGATTCGACGTATTATCCGCCACCGTCTTCACGTTTCCGGTAGTCTTCGATTCGGCGGGCTCGACGGCGTTCTCCTTGCCACGCTGATTCGACGGGACCTTGCCGGTCGCGTCGGACGCGTTCTTGTCATAGGTCAACTTGTAGGAACGGGAGAATTCGATGTCGTCCACGAGATTGCCGACGTTGTTGCCGGGCAGGGTCTCATACTCTTTGAACCCTTCGAGGCTCTTGAACATGAATACCGTGTTCTTCTGTCCTTCGGGCACCTGGTAATAGCCTTCGTACGTCTCCCATTGTGCGCCATGATCGCGGGGATCGGTGTTGGATACCTTTGTGGTGATGGTCGTGGACTTCCCGCCCACCTTGTCGCCATGGCCGTTAGAGGTGACGCGGGTCATCTCCACAGGCGTCGCATGGTCCGTGTCGGATCCCACGAGGACCTGCATCCTGTCGGCATGGGAGGATTGGCGGCTGGCGTGCTTGAGCCGGATCTTGTACAGCACGTCGCCGTTGCCGGTGGACACGTTCTGGTAGATGCTGGTGTTGTCCTGTTGGGCGACGATCTCCGCATACGTGTTCTTGGTGTTGCGGTCCTGCTGCAATTCGACCCTTGAACCGTTCTCGGTACTGGACCATGCGAACCTGGAAGAGTCGAAACCGGGGATCTGCCCGATCTTTCCGTACTTGGAAAGATCGGTGGCGGACATGTTGTACCAAAGCGTGCCGTCATCCGATTTGAGGAACGTGCGCAGATCGGCATAGCCTTCCTGCTCGTTCTTCTGAATGTCGGAGAACGAGGGGTAGGAGAAATCGCCATTAGCGAGGGAACCGTACCGGACGTTCTCGTCCGCGACGGTCTTCACGGTTCCCGTGGTCTTGGCTTTGGCCTGCTTGGTGGCCCCTTCCGTCGTGTCGGAGGGCACACTGCCGTTGGCGTCGGTCGCGTTCTTGTCGTAGGACAGCTTGTAGGCGCGGGCGAAGGTCACATCGTCGAGCAGGTTGCCTTTGGTGGGATCGAGGTAGTTGACGGCCTTGAATCCGAACCGTGTGGTGGTCTGCCCGTCAGGAATCACGTAGTAGCCCTCGTAGGTCTCCCACTGGTCGGCATGATGCCAACGGTTCTCGTTCGTGACCTTGGTGGCGATGGTCGTGGACTTTTCGCCCACCTTGTCACCGGCCTTGCCGTTCGCGGTCACGCGGGTCATCTCGATGGGCGTGCCGTTGATGACGACCTGCATCTTATCCACGTTGTCCTTGCACAGGCTGGCGTGCTTCAACCGGATCTTATACAGGGTGCCGGGAATGGTCTTGAGATCCTGGTAGATGGTGCGGCCGGTCTCAGACGCGACCATCTCCGCGTAGGTGTTGCCATCCGTGCTGTCCTGTTGGAGTTCGACCGCGTTGGCACGGTCCTTCAGACCGCCTTGGTCCTGGCCGCCTTTCTGGTCGGTCCTCCAGGCGAACTTGGACGCGTCGAACCCGTCCCAGTCCACCCAGGCGGTACCGGTGTCCGAATCGGCGTGCCTTGTGTTGCGGATGTACTGTCCGTTGTTCGGATCGACGCTCGTATACGCGCTTGCCATGTCGTAACGGGCGTTGATGGTCTTCCAGCCGCCGTCGGGCAGGTATTCGAAGTCGCTGTTTATCAGGTGGTCCGACAGTTTCGACGTGTCGGAGGCGAGCCTGATTTTGCCGTTGGTCTTGGTCTTGGCGGGCTGGGTGGTGTTCTCCTTGCCGCGCTGGTTCGACGGAACCTGACCGGACGCATCGGCCGAATTCTTGTCATAAGTAAGCTTGTACGCCTTGGTGAACATGACGTCGTCGATGAAGTTGCCGCGCGTGGAGTCGCGTCCCTGGGCGCTCTTGAACGTGAATCGGGTCACGGTCGAGGTGGCGATGTACACGCCGGTGTACGTCTCCCATTCGGCCTGGCCGCCCTTGGTCGCAATGGTCTTGGACGTCACGCCGGTCCGGTCGCCGCGGCCATTGGACGTGGTGCGGGTGGCGTCCTGCGCTGTCTCCTTGCCTGGACTGCCTATCGTGACCTGCATGGAGTCGACGTGGGATGCGTCCTCGCTCGCGTGCTTCAGGCTCCACCGGTACATGACGCCCGGCGTGGTGGCGATGTCCTGGTAGATGTATTCGTCCGGGGTTTCGGCGATGATCTCCGCGAAACGGTTCATTTTCTGGCCGTTGTTGTTCGGCTTGTTGCCGATCTGCACGCAATGCTGGAGCTTCTGGTGCGAGTTCGGCTGCTGGTCGGGACGCAGTCCCTCCTGGCTGCTGTCCCAGCCGAATTTGGACCGGTTCCAGTCGGGGATAGGCATGAACTTGCGTCCGTAATCCACGTAGAAGCCGCCCCAGCCGGTCGTCGGATCCACGTCGCAGCTGTTCTTGCCGTCCGGGCAGGCCGGATAGTCGAACGAGCCGTTGACGATATGGTCCGGCAGGCTTGACTTGGCCGTGGCCTTGTCCTGGCTCGTCGAGGATTGGATTTCGGCCTGCTGGCCGGCGTCGGACTGCGCGCCGGCGTCCGTGGTGGAATCGGCGTCCGTGGAGTCGTCGTCCGGATTGTCTGCCGTGTCCTCGGAGGTCTCGTTTCCGCCGTCGGCCGTGAGCTTCACGACGCTTTTCGTGGTTCCGGCCGCGCCGGTCACGTCGACCGCGTTGGCGGTGCCGGCCAGGCCGGTGCCTAACGCCGCGGCCGCCGTGAGACCGGCGAGAAGTCTTGTAAGGAATCCCATTTTCCCTCATCCTTTGTGATTCATATGTGAGTTCCGTATTTTTTGGAAGAGGGCCGGGATCGTGCGGCTGACAGGAGAAAAGGCCGCACGATCCCGGCTCCTGGATCCCCGGACCTTCGCTTTCGAGGCCGGGGACGATTCGGAAAAATCAGGCGATGGCCGGACCGTCGCCCAGGTTCTCGTGGCGGACTCGGTAGGCGGCGAAGCCGGACGCGGTGGCCACGAGGATGATCGCGAACGCGCCGACCAGCATGACGGCCATGGTGGTCGCGCCGGTCTGCGGCAGCTGGGTGATGTTGTCGATGTTCTTCACCACGGCGGTCGGCGTGGTGGCCTTGCCGTCCGCGTTGGTGACCTTGCCGGTCAGTCCCGGCTGGTCCTTGCCGGTGATGGTCACGTGGCCGTCATCGGTGATCTTGAGGGTGAAGCTCGGCTTGACGAAGCTGAAGTAGCCGGTCGGCACCTGCGTCTCCTTCACGGTGTACGTGCCGGCGCCCAGACGGGTGAAGTTGATGACGCCCTGCGCGTTCGTGGAGAATTCGGTCGCCTTGGACTCGTCCGTGCCGAACGTCCACTGGTTCGAGCTCGTGTTCCACACGTACCACTGGTTCAGGCTGTCGTTGTGGAGCTTGAACTTCGCGCCCTGGATGACCTTGTTGCCGTCGGCCGCGCTGATCTTCTTCAGGTTCACGTCGTAGGTCGGGACCGGGGTCTCATCGGTGCCCGGCCCCGGGGTCGGCACGTCCGGCGGGACCACGTTGGGCAGCCAGTTCGAGGTGACCAGGATCTGGTTGATGGCCTTGTTGGCCTTGGACGCGTTGACAACCTTGCCCTGATAGGTCACGGTCACCTGCTTGCCCTGGACGGTGTCCACGAAGCTCTGCAGGCTCGTGACCTTGAAGCCGGTGCCGTCGGAATTGCCGACCTTGTCCTTGCCGATGGTGCCGAACTGGTTGGTCACGTCCGTGCCGGACGACGTGGTCGCGTGGAAGGAGCCGTCCACGTAGACGATGCCGGTCATGTGGTCCTCGAGGGTGATGGTGTCCACGGCCAGCTTGTTCGGCACGGTGAACGTGGCCTTGAAGTCACGGGTCTCGCCGTTGGTCGCGGCCGCGGAATCCTTCCACGTGCCGTCCACGCTCTTGATCTTCTTGTCGATCTTGGTGACGTTGGTCTTGATCTGGGTGGAACCGAGGGTCTGGCCGTTGCTCATCCTGACGCTGCCGCCGATCGTGGTGGACACGAGGATCGGGATTCCCTGGGCGTCGACGACGAGATAATAGCCCTCCGGCAGGGTCAGGTTCAGACTGCCCGTGACGGAGGTCTGGTTGGTCTTCACGGCCGCCACCTTGCTGGACGCGGCGGTGGACTGCAGGGTGCCGGCGACCTTGCGCAGCGTGTCCGAATCGGTCTTCAACCGCAGGAGCTGTTCGGCGGCGTTACGGCCTTCGGACGTGTTGTAGGTCACGCCGTTCTTGTTCAACGCGGCCTTGACCCACGCGTCGGTCGTGCGTCCGGGGATGAGGCGCTCACGCTCTTCACGTTCGCGCCGTCCTTGACGACGTCGTTGTATCCAGCGACCTTGTACACGGTGAAGCTGTGTCCGGCGAGGGTGCTGCCGTCGCCCGCGTTCAGGGTGAGCGTGCCGTCGGCCGCGAACGCCGAGCCCGGGACGCACAACGCGGCCAACGCGGCGGCGGTCGCGCACGCGGCTGAGATCTTCTTCATATCCATACTGGATGTCTCCTTTGATAGGGATTCTTGTTTTCTGCACGGACGGCTCACGCTGCCGTGGAAGTCCGATATCGTCGGCGTCCGCTTTCGGATCGCCGGCCGGTTGCCGGATCTCTCAACCATTCCCACGTGCACATGGCCGTATGAGCGCAGATATTCGAACGGGTGGCACCCCAATAAGATGGATGGGGGCGTGGGCCGTTCTTTCGGACGAGCCACGCCGGCCTTGTACGGCATCCACGGTCCGGGAAAGGAAAAGGGCGGGATGTTGGAGAATCCTCCAACATCCCGCCCGTGGCGTCACTCATGCCGTATGGCGGATCCGAACGGTCATCGGATCATTTGGCGGCATGCACGCCGTGCTTGACGGTCGAGGTCCTGCGACGTGCGCCCAAGAGGGTCACGCCGACACCGCCGAAGGCGATGAGGGACAGCAGGACGCCGCCGATGGCCATGCCGGTCTTGGCGAGATCCTCGCGGTAGCCGCTCCAGTCGTCGGTGTTCGAGTCCACGGTGGTGTCCTCGCACAGGGTCCTGTCGCCGACCTTGACCTGCTTGAGGCCTGTCGTGTCGGACGCGTCGCCGTCGACCTTCGTGTCGGCGTCGGACTTCTCGTCGCCGGTCTGGTTGCCGTCGGTGGACTGCTGGCCGCCGAACTGGTCGGTGACGGGGCATTCGACGAGCGGCGTGCCGGTGACCTTCACACGGTCGGTGTGCTTGCCGCCCTGCTCGACGCCCTTCAACGTGCCGGTGATGACGGTGGACTCGCCGGGCTTGAGCACGAGGGTGTCCCAATCGTCCGGATACTTCAGGTCCGTGACGTCGCCTTCGCCGGCGATGGTCCTGTCGACCATCTTGAGGTCCTTGGCGAGATACCAGGCGCCCTCACCGGTCGAGGAGTCCGTCTTGGACGTGTTGGTGATCTTGAACGCGATCTGCTGGCTGTCTCCGGCCATCTTCAACGCGTCCTTCACGTCGTCGCGGTCGCCGGCCTGTTCGCCGGAGGCCACGTCGTACTTCTCGATGTGGATGCCCGGGGTCATGTCCGGGGTTCGGGTCCACACGATGTTGGACTGGAACGCCTTGCCGTTGTAATGCTCCGTGAACTGGTTCTCGTGACGGTCGGTGACTGCGAGGCGTGTGGTCTGGATGTACGGGCGCCATCCGGCCTCATGCTCGTTGTCCGCGGACACGAGGGCGCGGTACGCTTCGGTCGTGCCTATGGTCACGACGTTGCGTCCGTCCACGCTGGCCGTGGAGAGCGTGAACAGGTCGCCGCCGAACCTCGAGCTGTCGAAGCCGCTGCCGGCGATCTTCTCGCCCTTGGCGGCGATGACCTGGCCGTCCCTGTACAGGTCGCGGCTCGCGTACACGACCCACTGGCCCGTGAATTCGTCGAACGCCGGGTCGAGCGCGTCCTCGATGTACCACTCGTCCACCTGCGGGTAGGCGCGGTGGGCCGGCAGGATGCTGGAGTCGAGCTGGTACAGGAACGTGCGGCCCTTGTAGATGCTCCGGCCGTTGACGGATTCGCCTCCGACCTTCACGGTCACGTCCTTGGACGGGTTGACGGGCTTCAACGGGTTCGTGACCTCGTTGGTGTCCTTGCGGACCTTGTTGAGCACCTGCGTGGCCTTGTTCCTCACGACGTAGCCGTCGGTGACCTTGATGACGGTCATCGGCATGGTCACGGTGTACGTGTGGCCGAGGAGCGTCTGGTCGATGGACGGCTGGGTGAGCGGGTCATGCTCGTCGGACTCGCTGTAGGCCTTGAGGTCCGTCGGCTGCGGGTCGCCCTTCACGGTCTCGCCGGTGGCGGGAACCTCGGTGTCCACGGTCTTCGCGTAGGCGTAGAGCACGCCGTCCTTGTCCTGGATGTTGAACCTCGCGGTCACGTCCTTGCCGGTCTCGTCGGTGATCTCCACCTTGGAGGCGTCGAGCTTCAGATACGAGTCGTCGTAGTCGTCGGTCATGCCGAGCCTCCAGACCTTGTAGGCCTGGTTGGTCTGCGTGGCGTCGATGTCGACGCGGTAGTAGATCTCGTCGCCCAGCAGCGCGGTCATGCCGTCGATGTCGATCGTCGGATCCTTCTGCGTGTCCTTCTTCTTCGGGTTGAGCGTCGGCGGGATGTTGAACACCTCGTTCGACGGGGTCAGCGAGTTGTTGAGGGTCAGCACCCACTTGTTGTTCACCTTGTGGTCGGTGGGGGCGTCGTCCGAGACGGTGCCCTCGAAGCGGACCTGGATGCGTGGATTGGTTCCGGCGCGCCACTGGCCGATCGTCTCCTGGTCGGTGACGGTCAGGGTGAACATGTGCTTGGAATCATCCCACTTGGTCGTGTACTTCTTCTTGGACACCGGCTTGCCGGTGTTCAGGTCCATCATCTCCAGGGTCTGCTTGTCCGGCTTCAGATAGCGGTCGTAGGAGTCGGTGAAGCTCACGGACTTGATGCCGTAGGCGAGGCTGGAGGGCAGCTGCGGCTGGGTGTTGAGCTGATATTCGACCTTCTGGCCCGGATACACCACCTTGCCCTGGACGCTTTCCTGCTCGCCGCCCTGGCTGGCCTCGGACACGACGTCCTTCTTCGCCGGCGGCACGTAGCCGCAGATCTGCGGCTCGTTGGTCGGCTCGGTGTGCTTGTTCACGGTCTCGGAGCCGCTGTTGGTCAGACTCTTGCCGTTCGGGTCGGTGCAGAAGGCGAGTTCGTCTCCCGCGTTCCTGCCGAAGTCCTTGCGGACCTGGGCCGCGCCCTTGCCGTCGGCGAAGTTCACCGTGCCGGGGATGAGGAGCGTGACCTGCTTCGGGTTCTTCAATCCCTTCAATCCCTTGAGGTAGGAGGCCTTGGCCTTGGCGGCGGCCTTGGTGCCCTGGACGGTGATGTCGAACCGGTCGGTCACGTCCTTGCCGGTGTTCACGATGTCGCTGACGCTGCTTTCGCGGTCGGTGCCCGCGTCGGCCTCGTAGACGCGGATGTTCTTGGTGTCGGCGTCGAAGATGTAGTCGGCGGCCGTCCAGTTGTCCGTGAGCGTGAGCTTACTGGGCTCCTGGATCAGGTTCCTGCCGACGGTGCCGTTGACGACGCTGCCGACCTTGTCGCCGTCGAGGTAGGTGTGGGAGTCGCCGCCGGTCTTGTTGGTCTCCTGCGGGTCGATGACGGCCTGCCATTTGCCGTCCCGCTTGACGATCCAGCTCTTGTCCGGGTTCGGCTGCCAGGTGTCGAATTCCTTGCTGCCGGCGTCGGCCTCGGGCTCCTGGTTCCACCTGCCGGTCGCGTGGTCCTTGACCTTCTTGAAGTCCTTCGGCTTGCTGACGGTGATGTCGAAGCTGAACTCGTACTGGTGGTCCAAAGGCATCTCGCCCTTGTCGGCCGTGCGCACCGCGGTGACGGTGTCCGTCTTGCGGTCCCAGTCGATCGTGAACTCGCCGCTCACGTCGCGGTCGTTGTCGCTCTTGTCGACGAGCTTGTAGTTGTCGACGCTGTAGTCGACGCCGTTCGGGGTGATCTTGTCCTTGAACGCCATCTCATAGCCGCCCTTGCCGGTGCCGTAGGTGATGACGGTGCGGTTGGTCATGCTGTCGGCGCTCACGCCGTCGTCGATGGTCTTGACCGGCGGCGTCGGCGGTTCGGCGCTCACGTTCCAGGTCTCGGACGGATCCTTGTCCGTGGTGTCGACGGCCTCTTTCATCTTGCCCTGCTTGGCGACCTGGATGTCGATCCAGTACTGTCCCTCCTGCCAGTGGCTCATGCCGAAGTCCGCCGGAGTGGCGAGGTTGTCGAGCTGTGTGTCGCCCGAGTTGGCGAAGGTGATCGGCTTGCTGACCGTCTTGGCCGCGACGTAGCCGTTCTTCTGGCCCTCGTAGTGGATGATGGCGGTGCCGTTCAGGTTCTCTTTGATGCTGCTGCCGTTGTTGCTCGCGTGCAGGGTGTCGCCGATCGGGTCGGTGGAGCCGACCTTCAGGTCGGTCCTCTGCTTGTGCGTCGTGGTGACGGTCAGATCGTAGTCGCGTGGCGGCTGCTGGTTGTTGACTGCGACGCACACGACCTGGACGCCGGTTGGATACTGTTGTCCGGTCACGGCAATCTGATTGGCGAACTTGTCGTACACTTTTTTGACCCAGGTGGCGTTGTAGCCCTTGAGGTCGTCGCCTCTTGTCGCCCAGGGCGTTCCAGTGGCGTCGAACCGGTTGCGGAAGTCGGTCGGGTTGGTGCCCCATGGGACCAGGCCGTCTGAACCGTCCGCGATGGTCGCGGCGACGCCGATCACGCGGGCCTGGGTGGCATCGCCGTCGGACTTGTCGGCGACGGCCTGGTTGATCGCCTCGGTGCAGGAGCTCTTGATCCGGGACACGATGGCGTAGCTGTCATCGGTGGGGATCTTGTAGCCGGAATTGCGCATCGCCTGGAGCGCGTAGTCGATGGACGCCTGGCCCCATCCCTGGGTCGGTGAATCCGTGTAGTTGCTGTCGTCCTGGAGGTAGAGGATGTCCCCGCTCGGGCCGACGTTGCTGCCGCCGCCGTGGACCCCGATGCCGCCGGAACCGATGCCGGCGTAGGCCGGCATGGCCGTGAGCAGCATCGCGGATGCCGCGAGGCCGGCCACCGCTGCCTTCACAGCTTTCTTCTTAGGTAACCTCACTGGTTTCTCCTTACATTAATGGTCTCGGACGGGGATTCGATTCCTCCCCATTCGAGACCATTGAAACCCGATTGCCGGCATGCCGGTTTGGACATTTGGGCGACCGGCGGAGAAGCCGTCAGATCGTCCATACTGGCTCACGGGCAGGTGTTGCAAACGCCATCCATGCAAGTGTTTCCGGGTCTGCATTGCCCGTTCTGGGCGGGAACGCCGCTGCCGCCGATGACGATGTGCAGGCCGGAGCCGGAACCGGCAGACGAACCGCCGCTGCCATTGGATTGCGCCGGCGAGGATGTGGAACCACCCGAGGATGCGCCCGAATACGAGTAGCCGCGGTTCGAGTATGATCCGCCGCCTGAATATGTTTGGGATTGCGATGCCTGCGCCTGCTGCGCGGCGGCGGCAGCTGCGGCTGCCGCCGCCGCTTCCTGTTCGGCCTTGGCTTTGGCTTCCGCGTCGGCCTTCTCCTTCGCCGTCTTCGAATCGTTCACCGACTTGACGGCCTTGGCGATCGCGGCGGCATCGCGCTTGGCGATGGCCTGTTTCAACGCGTCGCGGGTCTTATCATCCTGGACCTTCCCGTCCGTCGCCTTGTACAACGCGTCCGCGTCCGCGACCGTCTTGTCCAGCTTCGACGATTCGACCGCCTTGGCCGCCGTCTCCAACGCCTTCGTATCCGACTTGACGGTCCTGGCCGCCTTGTTCGCCTTCGCGGCGGCCGCGTCCAGGTCGGCGGCCTTGGACGCGTCGCACTTGACCATGGCAGGAAGCCTCACAGCGGCGGCCCTCTTGAGCGTGTCGACGGTCTTCGCGTCCTTCACGCTCTTCGCGTCCGTCTTCAACACGGCCACGGTGGCATCCGAGCCGAGCAGTGTCTTGTACGCTTTCACGGCCTTGGCCTGGTCCGCCACGGCCGACTGGCATGCCTGACGCGCCACCGACGCCTGATGGCTCTCGTATGCCCGGTGCGCGCACACGCCTCCGGCGACCAGGACGGCCACGGCGACGGACGCCGCGCCGATGATGATCCGTCTGCGGTCCTTCCGCGGTTTCTCCGGCCCCGCACCGGGACGCGGCCCCACGGAAAGCCGCACCGCCTCCGCCGCGGTCTCGTCCAGCGACGGGACGCCGTCGTTCATGTTGTTTTCCTTCATATCGGCCATTCTAATCACATCCTTGGTTTCGTCGCCCGCCCGCTCCCATGCGTACGTGCATCCGTATGTATGTATATGTTTATGGGCTTACGCTCCGGGCGGCTTGCGGACGCCCGAAGCGTGGAATCATGCTCTTATCCCTTGCACGCTCCTTATATAAGCGCATGATTATTTGATTATTTGCTTACCGGCCGTCCAACGCGGGACAGTTCGACTCGATCCACGAGGACACCAGTTCGCTCATGGTCACGCCCCGCGTCGCGGCCGCGAGCTTGAGCCGCCTGTGGAGTCCCGGATCGAGGCTGAGCGTCGCGTGGATCGGTTTGCCCGCACGTTCCGGCGCGGCCGACGATGTGAACGTGGCCCGGAGCCTGGACGCCGTGCTGATCGGTTTGCTGATGTTCATCGCGTCTTCCCCTCCGTGTTCGACACCGCTTCGACGATGCGGAGCACCGTGTGTTCCCGTGCCGTCTCGAGGTCCGCGAAGCGGGTTCCGCAGGACGCGCACGAATAGTCGACCGATACGCCCGGACGCGAGCCCATGACCGGTACGGGCTTGTGTTTGCGGAGCGCCGTGGATCCCGCGCGGAGTTGTTTCTTGTCTGGCATGATGTCCATTCCCGCATCCTTTCCTATTCGATTCCGTTGAAGGCTTCAATGAGTTCGTTGGCGACGAGGCCGTATCCGCTCGCGGACGGCATGCGTCCGGATTCGCTCGATCTGCGCAACGCCTCCTTGAACGGGATGGTCGCGTCGAATCGTGCCAGGCCGTGGTCCGAGAGGAACCGTTCGGCGTCCCTCAACGCGACGGTGTTCGCCCGGGTCTGGGTCAACAGCACGCTGCTGGGCCGGTCGATGGCCTTGGCCGTCTCCCACATGCGGTCGAGGTCGAGAGGGCCTGGTGTGGTGACGAGCACCACCAGGCTGCTCGCGTCCACCGCGGCGGCGATCAGGTCCGACTGGCTGGGTGGCGTGTCGATGAGCACCCACGTGTCCGGGTCGCTCGGCGGCATGGTCACGGTGAACCGGTTGGCGACCCGCACGTCGAACGGCAACGGCTCTCCCGCGGTTCTGGCCTTGGCCGCCCAGAGCGTCGCGCTGCCCTGCGGGTCGATGTCCCTGACCTCGACCTTCCTGCCGAGCCTGGTCAGGGCGATGGCCGTGCCGATGGTGCTGGTGGTCTTGCCGACGCCGCCCTTCATGTTCGCCATGGCGATGATGCGGGGCACGTTCGTTTCGTTTTCCATTTCGGTTTCCTTCCTTGCTGTTGTGCTTCCTTGATCCGCTGGCACGGATCGGGTCTATTCCGGCCGTTGCGCCGATTCGACGGTCTCGCGGTGCCGGTAGGCGTACTGGTCCTCGCTCCTGCGGCGGCGTCCCTCGCGGGTCGATGACTGCTCGCGGACCTCGCGGACGAGTTCGGGATGGTCGCGGATCCACGATGTGAGGTTCCTCGTCCGGGCCGGGTTCGACGGGTCCAGGTCCACCCCGTCGGCTTCCGCGCGGTGCCGCAGGAGCCGTCTCGCCTTCACGTCGATGCCGCCGATCCTGCTGTGCTGCTCACGTCCGATGATGGATTGCGCGAGGCATTCGGCCTGGATGGGACACATGTCGCACAGGATCCGCGCGGTGCTTTTCAGGATCCTCCGGTCGGATTTGTTCCTGACGCGCTCGTTGTCGGTGCCCCACATGAGGTCCTGGATACCCAACGGCAGACCGGAGCAGACACCCGCGACGAGGTTCGGATCCCCGCTCATGCCGCCACCTCGATCCCGTCACGCCGGTTGAGCTCGTCCGCATGCCGCATGCACGCCATCTGCCATTCGGACGGGTTGCCGTTGCGCAAACTGCCCTCGTGGTCGTATTCCGCCTCGTGAGGCCTCATATCGTCCAGGACGTGCTCGCAGATCAGCGAATGCACGTGCCGTTTCGAATGCCGTTCCGGCATGGGAGTGGGCTTGGAAGCGGCGGGTTTCCGATCGCGGCCGCGGGTCTCGGTGTCCCGTTCGCGTTGGCGTTCGATCCGGTCGACGGCCCAATCGTTGGCGATCCGGTCCCAGTTGTCGGCCAGACGACGCGCGGAGTCGACGCGACGGAGCCAGTACGGGTTCGCTGGTAGCCAGTCGATGACCGCGAGGATGAGCGCCAGGGCGGCCGCATGGTCGCCGGCATGGGCTTCGGCGATACGGTCGACGAGGCGTCCGATCCGGGACAGGTCGCGTTTGGTCGGCTTCGCGGTGGTGAGCGACAGCCTGGAGCGGACGGACGCGAGATGGCCCATCACGGACACGGCTTCGGAGTCCCGTCCCGTCGTTTCGTTCTTCCCGTCCTTCTCGGCGGGGCGCTTCCCGCTTGCGGGGAGCTCTCCCGAAGGGAGTGAGGGGAGAGGTTTACATGGAGGGTTTACCTGGAGGGTTTTATCCTTATATATACAGCCCTGCGAGATTTGCAGAGCTGGAGGTGCGAGATTTGCAGAGCCAGAGGTGCGAGATTTGCAGAGCTGGCCCTGCGGCATTTGCAGAGCTGGTTCCGGCTCGTTTTCCAGCCCTGCGAGATTTGCAGAGCTGGAAATCGGCTCCGTTCCAACGTTCTCCGGCAGCACGTCCTTGGAATCGCCGTTCTCGACCACGGTTCCGGCCTCCGGGTCCACGTCGGCGCCCATGGTCGCGGGATCGTGTTCCGCGGCGTGCGTCTCCCTGATCCACGTGAGGTTGGACGGGTCGGTTTCCACCGCGAGGTCCCACACGACCTGGCAGTACTGCGGCAGACGGTTCCTGCCGCCCTTGCCGAGACGCGCGTACCGTTGGTCGCCACGGCGGATGAACCCGCGCTCCTGGAGGAGCTTCAGACTGGAGCGCACGGTGCGCTCCGAGAGCTCCGTGACGTTGACGATGGTCTCGATCTTCGGATAGGCGGCGCTGCCGTCGTCATCCGCGCGGTCAGCCAAGTAGACGAGCACGGCCTTCGCGCTGGCGTTGCCGACATGGCATTTGAACGCCCACGACAGTGCGATGTTGCTCATCTCGATCCTCCGATCAGTCTGATGAGGCGTCGCAGCAGGTTCGCGGCCATCGGGAGGACCGCCGCGGCCGCGTACAGGAACGGCGACAGCAGGCCGAGGCAGACCAGCGCGGCGAAAACGAACACGATGCACATGGCTTCCATTACAGACCACTTCCTTCTTCCTTGGGAGAACGGCTCTTCGAAAGCCGTTCGGAGATGGCGTCCCCGACCGCGGCGGCGCGGCACAAAGTCCAGGTCAGGAACACGAGCGCGAGGATCACGGCGATGATGAGGACCACCATGGCGTTCACCTCGATTCCGCTTCGGCGACGGACGGGAACTCGAGATCACGCCTCACGGCCGGACGGTCGAGAGCCGGATGCGTGAGCATCGAGGCAATGCGCCCGTCCCTGTAGACCATGGCCCCGATCTCGTCGATGGCGATGGCCCCGTCGATGGCGGAATCGACGAAGGTCCGTCTGTCGACGAGCTTCCGGAACTCGTCCAGCGTGTCCCCCACGCCGCAAAGGTAGGCACGCCGGACGATCTCGCCAACGGTCATCGACGAATCGACGGAATCCGCTATGGTTCCGATCCTGGACAGCGTGTATTCGATATCGGACCCGTTGAAATCATGGTCTGTCATTTTCTTTTCCCTTCTTTTTCACATGGACCAGACGGACAGGTCCCATGCGTCCTTCGCGTTCCGGCGGCACCACCAGCCGCGCCCCGCCAAAGCCAGGCCCATGAGGACCATGGCGATGGCCGGAGCGGCCGCCATCGCGACCATGCACGACAGCGCGGCGCACAGCAGGATGGTTGCCGTGACGAGGCAGCGGCCGGCCCGACGCGAGTAAGCGTCGTGCTGGAGCATCCAGTACTCCGCCTCCGACTGCTCCGATCGGGCGGAATATGTAGACGCCGTGCACCGTTTGTCGGCGTGTCGCACCGTATAGTCAGAATCAGAAACGCCGTTAACGGCGGTTTCGACTACCATGTTCATATTGCTGGCCTTCCTTTGGTTTCCAAGGGACGATGGCGGAGGTTCTGGCAGGCCCCGTCGTCGTGGTTTGCATGTCCACCCTGTGTTCCGCGGGTTTTTCGGTTTCCGACGGGACACAGGGTCTTCTTTTTTCCGTTTTCAGTTATGGAGTGCCGGACATCGGAATCGAACCGACTGACGGGTTCTCGGTTGCAGAGAGAAGGAAGCAATGAGAAGGGAAAGATCCCGTCCAACCGTTTCCGGCATTGTGGCCGTTCCGTGGAGTCTGCGTTTGTGCCGGAGCGGCCAAGTGTTCAGTTCTCGTCAGGCGGCGGTCAGCAGCAGGTTCGCCGCCATCCGTTCGCGGGCGGTCAGTTGGGCGTAGACCTCCTGGTCGGCGTGCGTGTAGGAGCGTACGGGGCGGATCCGCCAATCGGCAAGAGTCCGAATCTCGCCGCGGCGCAGGGCGCGCACCGCGCATTCCGGGCAAAGGTTCAGGATCCGGGGATCGAGCTGGTCGATGTAGTCGTGCCAGCCGTTCCTGGCGAGGAAAGCGTCGAAACCGTCCGATGTCTCCTCGTTCCAGCGGGTCGACCAGATCGCGGTGTGGCAGCCGTCGCACACCTGGACGTAATCGCTCCGGCTGTCCGGCCAATCAAGCTGCTCGTAGATTCCACCAGCCATCACAAAACCTCCTCTTCTTGAGCATCAGTTGAAATACCAAGAACAAAATCGGAAGAAAGTCCAAACTTGTCATGAAAAAACAACAAATCCCGCTGCTGCCAAGGAGCTTCGCCATTCAGCTTTTTGCAAACAGTCGCAGCCGATGACCCCATAGAAGCAGCAAGACGGCGATAGGAAATCCCCTGTGCCTTCAGCCATTCCTTCATGCCAGATGTTCCTTTCGCGTTCTGTTGTTTCTTCATAACTAACAATATAGCGTTTCCTTTGACGAAACGCAAATCGATAGATACACTTGTTGTTATCTATTAAGAAACATAAATAACAGAGGACCAACAATGACCACATCAGCCCCGGCAACAGCCAAGAAAAACGTCGACACTGAAGTGCAATATGCAGAATCTGTAATTGCCTGGAACGTCAAAATGCTTTTAACTGCACAAAATAAATCACAAAGCGCTCTTGCCGCTTTTCTAGGCATACAGCGGCCGACCATGACCAACAAAATGAAGGGTCGAATTGCATGGTCAGTGGCGGATTTGGTCAAATCTGCCGATTTTCTCGGAACCACCGCCGAGGCACTCATGGATGATTCATTAATGTCGCAATTAAAAACTGGATATACAGAATCAACCAAGCCTAAGTATGGAGTTTTTGCAGAGAAGCCAGGTGCTTTGGTAGGTGCCGGCTCCCCCAGGTTCCTTGTCAGTCCCTTCAACCCCGATGCGCCGATCGAGGGTGGAATCTCGGGTGCAGCTAAAGGTGCCTTGGCCGGTTTCGTGCCGTCCGTAGTCCCGTCCGGCTCGGGTTCCCCGTCCACCCCCTCAAAGCATGACGGGATTGGGGTTTCCGGCCGGTCTCAAGCCCATGAGACACTTGGGACCATGACTACCATCATCATGCGCACCTCCGAAGGTGACATCAAAATCAACCTGTTCGACGACGAAACCCCGGAAACCGTGGCCAATTTCCTCGGCCTTGCCACCGGCGAGAAGGAATGGATCGATCCGATGACCGGCCAGCCTTCCCATGAGCCGTTCTACAACGGTCTAACCTTCCACCGCATCATCAAGGATTTCATGATTCAGGGTGGCTGCCCGCTGGGCAACGGCACCGGCGGCCCGGGCTACGACTTCGACGATGAAATTGTTCCTGATCTGAAGTTCGACCACCCGTACCTGCTGGCCATGGCGAACGCCGGCCTGCGTCGTGGCATGGACGGCAAGATCCACGGCACCAACGGTTCCCAGTTCTTCATCACCACCGTGCCGACCCCGTGGCTCGACGGCCACCACACCATCTTCGGCGAGGTTGCGGATGACGATTCCAAGGCAGTGGTCGACAAGCTCGAAGCCGTGAACACCGATCGCATGGACCGTCCGACCGAGCCGGTCGGCATCGTGTCCGTGGAAGTGCTCAAGTAAGCGTTTCCCGCACAGCCGTACAATATAGGAAAGCCCCTCGATTGAGGGGCTTTCTTCATTTTATTTATAGAGGCGTTTGCTTGCAATCACCGGCTTATGTGATTCGTCAACATCACATTTTGCGCAGTCGCGGCTCCGCGGAATCCTTCGCGCCGGTGATGCGGTACACGTCGAACACGCCTTCGATTTTACGCACGGCGGCGAGCAGGGTGTTCAGATGCTGCGGATCGGCCATTTCGAAGCTGAATTGGCTGGTGGCCACACGGTCGGTGCCGGTGGAAATCGAGCCGGAGATAATGTTCACGCCGTGATCGGACAGCACGCGTGTCACATCGCTCAGCAGATGCGGACGGTCAAGCGCCTCGACCTGGATCTTGACCATGAACACGCCCTTGGTGCTGGTCCACTGCACATCCACCACACGTTCGGGCTGGCGTTTCTCCAGTTCGAGCATGTTCTGGCAGTCCACGCGATGCACGGACACGCCTTGGTTGCGGGTGATGAAGCCGATGATCTTGTCTCCAGGAACCGGCATGCAGCATCGGGCCAGCTTGACCCAGATGTCCCCCACGCCCTTGACGGAGATACCCAACGAGCTGGTGGTCTTCTTGGTACGCTCCACCTGCTTGAGCGGCAACGCCTCCTGCTCGACTTCCTCATCCACCTCGTCGCTGCCCGCGTCACGGACCAGATGCGAGATGACGTTCTGCGTGGAGATCTGGCCATCACCAATCGCCACGAACACGGCTTCCGCGTTGGCAAGGTTCAACTCGTCGGCGACGCCCACCAATGCTTCCGGAGTCAGCAGCGTGGTGATTGGCAGGTTGCGCTTGCGCATGGCGCGCGTCAGCTCGTCACGGCCTTCCTCGACGGCTTCGGTACGGCGTTCCTTGCTGAACCATTGACGAATCTTGTTGCGTGCCTTCGGGCTCTTGGCGAAGCTCAGCCAATCACGCGACGGACCTGCGGATTCGGACTTGGATGTCAATATTTCAACGGTATCGCCATTCTCGAGCTTGGTATCAAGCGGCACCAATCGTCCGTTCACGCGCGCACCCATGGTACGGTGACCGACTTCGGTGTGCACCGCATAAGCGAAATCAATCGGAGTGGCTTCGGCGGGAAGCGAGACGATCTTGCCTTTCGGCGTGAACACGTAGACCTCTGCCGCGCCCAAATCCTCTTTGAGGGAGCCAAGGAATTCGTCGGAATCCGGCGTTTCGCTCGTCCAGTCGGCAAGTTGCTGAATCCATTTGAGGTTGTCGGCCTCGCTCAGCTCCTGGTTTTCGCCACGCTTGCGGTCGGACTTGTCAGGCGAGCTCAACGCGCGTCCGGCTTGGCCGTTCTCCTTGTACTTCCAATGCGCAGCGATGCCGAATTCCGCGCGGCGGTGCATGTCCCACGTGCGGATCTGAATCTCCACCGGCTTGCCGCCGGGACCGACCACCGTGGTGTGCAGGCTCTGGTACATGTTGAGCTTCGGCATGGCGATATAGTCTTTGAAACGGCCGGGAACAGGGTTCCACCGCGCATGCACGGCACCCAACGCCGCATAGCAGTCCTGAATCGTGTCGACGATGATACGCACGCCCACCAAATCATAAATGTTGGCGAAATCGTGCCCGCGCACGATCATCTTCTGGTAAATGGAGAAGTAGTCCTTCGGACGGCCCGTCACATAGGCTTTGATGTGCTGTTCGTCGAGATCCTCATTGATTTCGGCGAGAATCTGCTTCAGGTACACGTCGCGTTGTCCGGCGCGACGGGCCACCAATACCACAATCTCGTTGTAGATCTTCGGATACAGAACCTTGAAGCTGAGTTCTTCCAACTCGGTTTTGATGGCGTTCATGCCAAGACGGTTGGCGAGCGGCGCATACACATCCAGCGTTTCACGTGCCTTTTTCTGCGCGTTCGACTGCTTGACGTAACGCCATGTACGGGCGTTGTGCACACGGTCGGCGAGCTTGACCACCAGCACGCGCACGTCGCGGCTCATCGCCACCACCATTTTGCGGATGGTCTCGGCCTGGGCGGAATCGCCGTATTCCATTTTGGAAAGCTTCGTGACGCCGTCCACCAGGCCGGTCACCGTGTCGCCGAATTCGGCGCGGCATTCGTCGAGCGTGTAGTCGGTGTCCTCCACTGTGTCGTGCAGAAGGCCCGCTGCCACAACCAGCGGCCCCATGCCAAGATCGGCGAGGATCTGCGCCACTGCAAGCGGATGGATGATGTACGGCTCGCCGGATTTACGCCGTTGCGACGAATGCTGGTTGACGGCGCGCCGGTAGGCTCTCGCGAGAATGCTCATGTCCTCGTCGGGATGGTGGTATTCGCACATCTTGAGGATTGGTTCAAGCGGGTCAAGCGGATTCGTGCTGATCTCGCAGCCCAACATTCTGGCCGAACGAACCTCATGATCCATGTCGCTCATTTCGCTCCTCCTCGCTTGGAATGTACCCTATAGTACCCGCGCATCACCATATGACGGATGTATCCGGCCGCGTGTTGCACGGCCGGATACATCCTCGGTCTTTGTGTATTGCAGTCCCGTCAGGACGCAACGCCGGTTGATCCGAAGCCACGTTCCGCGCGGTCGGATCCGGGCAGGGTCTGCGCCTCGATGAATTTTGCCTCGACGTAGCGTTGGATGACCAGCTGTGCGATGCGGTCGCCCGGATGGAACGTCACGGCGCGTTCCGGATCGAGGTTGATCAACGGCACCTTGATTTCGCCACGGTACCCAGCGTCGATGGTTCCCGGCGCGTTAAGCACCGTGACGCCCTGCTTGACGGCGAGTCCCGAACGCGGATGCACCAGCGCCACATAGCCGGCAGGCAATGCGATTGCCACTCCCGTGGGCACCAGCGCCCGCTGGAACGGCTTCAACGTCACTTCTTCGGTGGTGCGCAGATCGGCACCGGCATCTCCGGCATGGGCGTAATGCAGCTGAGCCGGCTGCCCGGGATCCAGCGACTTTACCAGAACCTCGACGTTTTCCGGCTCGTTGTATGCCTCGTCGAACGCCATCAGGCCGCACACTCCTTGCATACCGGCTGTCCGTCGTCGGTAGTGTAGGCAAGCTGGCTGCGATGCTTCACCAGGAAGCATTCGGAGCAGATGAACTCGTCGCCCTGCATCGGAATGACGGTCACCGAAGCGTCCTCATTGCTCAAATCGGCGCCCGGCAGCTCGTAGTCTTCGGCAATGGCGTTCTCGTCATCGTCCATATCGTTGGAATTGTTCTGAGAACCCTTGCTCAAAGCCTGGAGCGACTCCTCGTCCTCGTCTTTGTTGCGCGGGGAATCATAATCCTGTGCCATCGAGATTCCTTTCGTCATCTATGGTGCTTATGCGCCATAGAATACATGACTTTTCCCCCGCTAGGATACACGAATTGAAATACTCGTAAAATCCGACACGTGGGGCACAATAGAATTAATAGAAAAATCTAAGGGAAAGTGGTGTGTTGTGCCTGAGAATGCGCTCGAAGATGCACGGTTCGATCATGTGAGTGAAACCGGTGAGCTCGTCTTTGTTTCAGGTGCCGGCAAATTCGCCGTCAAGGTCGATGAAGCGCTTGAAAGAGCCATTTTGGAGGCAAAACAGATTCGCACCGAAACCCAAGAGGAGCGTCAGCAGCAAGCGCCTTCCACGCTGCCGATCTCCCAAATCCAATCCTTGATTCGAGCCGGAGCCAATCCGACCCGCGTGGCGGAGCGATATTCGTTGAGCGAAGCGCTTGTTCGGCGTTTCTCGGCGGCGGTGGAAACCGAAAAGCAATATGCGATCGAACAGTTCCTGGCGGTTCCCGCGCCGAAGGAAAGCCGTGTGCGCACGCTTTCCGAACTGATCGAACGCACTTTCGCCGCAGCCCACGTACGGTTGGAGGATGTGCGGTGGAAGGCCACCAGACGCGGTTTGGAACCGTGGAAGATTACCGCGGAGTTCGATTCCGCAGGTCATGCCGCCCGTGCGGAATGGTCTTGGAACATGCATGACAACGCGGTCAACTGTCTGAACGCAACGGCACGCAAGCTCATCGGCGAGCAAGACACGCCGACGGAAGGACACACCGAGAAGCAGGTCGACCAGAATTTTCTCGCATCATTGAATTTGCCGGGCGATTCCGCACGTTCCGCACGTATCGAACAGACGGTGTCCGCTTGGAATGCTCCGGAACCGGTTGCACCACAAGCCACGAATATCAAGACCACCGTTGAGACTCAGTCATCGGCGACCGTTCCGCTGCCGAACCGTCCGGAAATCGCGACGACGCAGTACCCCGCCCCTTCAACGACGGAACCTGCCCAAAACTCGCAAAACACGCAATCCGCCGGCGAGCAGCAGTCCGATAAGTCCAAGATGGCATCATCCGATCCTCATAGTCAGAGCACCACCAAATCGAAGCGCCGTGCAGGACGCTCCGCAGTGCCGAGTTGGGATGAAATTCTGTTCGGTGACTGATTAACGTTCCCTAACATCCCACGGCAACATCCGTTCAGACGTTCAGATCATTCGATCAAGCCACGTCAATCAGGCATGGAATATCAGATTCCATGTAGGTCAGCGACCCGTGCACGCTGGGCAGATGCATCGCCTTCTCCGCCTGTGTGCGGGAATCGACAATGGTGGTAGAGCCCGCAGCGGAGACGACCACATCGCCGATCATCGACTTGACGCGTTCATCGACTGGTCCGTAGACGCCTTCCTCGATTGCCTGCCGGCGGGTGCGCACCTGGGCGCGCTCCCCCAGCACGTCACGCCAACGAGCGGCGATGTCCTCCGGATTCTCGCCATCCTCGCCATAAAGCATGACACAGCGTGGTTCACCGCCGACATTCGCGACGCCCCGCATCAGCTGGGGTTCGGACGCTATGTCGATGCAGGCTTCCGGGTCGGCGGTTATCATGCCATGATCCGCCACGATGACGATCAGCGTGTTCTTCGGCACACTTCGACGCAGCAAAGACAACTGGGCGTCGATACGCTCATATGTGCCGATCCACTTGTCGGAGTCCCAGCCGTAATTGTGTCCGATCTTGTCCGCGTCGCGCAGGTACACGTATGTCAGTCCGGGCGTGTTCGCCGCTTTCGCCGCGGTCATGATACGTCGGCGTGGATCGTCATTGGAGATGTAGTCGCTGCCACGTAACGCCGCCTGAGTCAACGCGGAGAACGCGAATTTCGGCAGTCCCGAACTGGTGACGCGAACGTCCTGTTCCGCCAATCGTTCGAATATGGTCGGCTGCTGTTGCAGTTTCAGCGGTGCGGGCGCGTTTTTGAAAGAGATGAGCTGGCAGATTTCGCCATTGTCGGGATTGAGCTGCGTATATCCCGTCATGCCGGTTAATCCGGGGCATGTGCCGGTGCCGAACGTGGACATGGCGGCCACGGTGGTGCTGGGCATGCATGTGGCGATTGGCCGCTGGTTAACGCCATCCGCCATCAGCGACCGTAGATAGGGTGAATGCCCCAATCTCATATTGATGTTCCAATATCCGAGACCGTCCACCAGGACCACGACTGCCGAACGCGCGTCCGGCAGGCCAAGTGCCTCTTGGAGTCGTTTCGGATCGGCATGGATGGCCGTTGGAATCGGATGCCCGATGGCGCTGGAAATGGCAGGAAGTACCGAGGATAGGTGGAGAGCACCGCCGCGGCTGCCCTCATCCGGCAGTTCGTCGCCATATCGTGCCGGACTGGTCATGGCTAGCAGCTGGTCGATTTCGGGCACTTCAACACTCATGGTTCCCATTCAAGCACCGCGGCAGTACCAGCTGGTAATATTGCTAGGTTGATTACCATAACCTTTCCGTGAGGAGAACCACCGCATGGTGTCGCACCGCAAACCGGCAAAACCAGCCTTTGACCCGCGTACGGTCAAGGAGAACATCGTCGAAACGCCGTTGAACGAGGAAATGAGCAAGTCGTTCCTCGAATACGCGTATTCGGTGATTTACGCCCGAGCGCTGCCTGATGCCAGGGATGGCTTGAAGCCGGTGCAGCGACGCATCATCTATCAGATGGGTCAGATGAGCCTCAATCCGGACCGGCCGTATATGAAGTCGGCGCGTGTGGTTGGCGAAGTGATGGGCAAGCTCCATCCGCATGGCGATTCCGCGATTTACGAGGCGATGGTACGTTTGGCGCAGCCGTTCGCGATGCGGCTGCCATTGGTGGACGGTCACGGCAATTTCGGTTCTCTCGATGACGGTCCTGCTGCTTCTCGTTATACCGAGGCTCGTATGGCGCCGGCCGCGTTGGGCATGAATGCCGATATCGCCGAAAATACCGTCGATTTCACGCCGAATTACGATAACAAGCTTCAGGAGCCGACTGTGCTGCCTGCCGCGATTCCGAACCTGCTGGTCAATGGTGGTTCCGGCATTGCCGTCGGCATGGCCACGAATATGGCCACGCACAATCTTGGCGAGGTGGTGGCTGCGGCCAAGCATCTTATGCGCCATCCCGACGCGACGTTAGAGGAGTTGATGCGCTACGTGCCGGGTCCGGATTGGCCGGGCGGCGGCGTGATTGTGGGCCGCAAGGGCATCCGCGAGGCGTACGAGACGGGTCGTGGCGCGTTGACCACGCGTTCCGTGACGCATATCGAAAACGTGACGGCTCGCAAAAAGGCCATCGTCGTGACGGAACTGCCGTTCATGGTGGGTCCGGAACGTGTGTTGGAACGTATTTCCGAAGGTGTGAAGAACCGTAAGCTGGACGGCATTTCCGGTGCCATCGATTTGACTGACCGGCATAACGGCACGCGCCTCGTCATCGAAATCAAAACCGGGTTCGATCCGAACGCGGTGTTGGCGCAGCTGTTCAAGCACACGCCGTTGCAGGACAATTTCACCATCAACAATGTGGCGTTGGTCAATGGCCGTCCGCACACCATGGGATTGAAGGAAATGCTTCAGGTGTGGGTGGACCATCGTCGTGTGGTGATCCGCCGACGCAGTGAATTCCGCAGGAAGAAGGCGCTTGAGCGGCTGCACTTGGTGGAGGGCTTGCTGCTCGCCATGGTGGACATCGATGAAGTCATTCAGGTGATTCGCTCTTCTGATGATGCCGAGGCCGCGAAAACAAAGCTTATCGCCGTATTCGATCTGGACGAGATTCAGGCACAGTACATTCTTGACTTGCGGCTGCGCCGTCTGACCAAGATGAGTCGTATCGAGCTTGAGGCGGAACGCGACGATCTGAAGCGGCGTATCGAAGAGCTTGAACGCATTCTTGCTTCCGATGAGGCGCTTGACGGCGTGGTCATTGACGAAATGGATGACGCCGTGGCCAAATACGGCACTCCCCGGCGCACGGTGCTGCTGGATGAGGATGAGGAAGGCAATTTGACGCCTGTTGTGGCGCATGGCGATGATGGCATCTCTGCAAACGCGATGGCTGCCGCGCGCGCCGCCGCGACCGTATCCTCCGCAGCAGCCGATGTCGCCGCAGCCGCAAAGGCCGCAAAGAAGGCCGGCGATGAGAATGCCACCGCATCGGCTCTGCAGATTGATGACGAGCCGTGCGCGGTGATGCTGTCCGCCACGGGCCTGATCGCACGCACTTCCGAGGATGCGGTGGAACGTTGGGAGAATCGTTCGGCTTCCAACGGACGCGCCAAGGATGATCAGATCGTTTCGATGTTCCGCACGTCCACACGTTCCTCATACGGCTTGGTTACTTCAGCGGGTCGTCTGGTGCTGGCCCATGTGGTCGAATTGCCGAAGGTTTCCGCGGATGGGCCGCTCAGTGTCACGGGTGGTGTGAAGGCCGAGGAACTGCTGGGCATGACGGAGAACACCGATCCGATCCGCGGCGAACGGGTGATTGCTGCGATTGATATGCCTTCCACGGATGACGGCGGTCAGCTTGTTCCTTTGGCGTTGGGCACCCGCAACGGCGTGGTCAAGCGTTGGAACCGTGAATCTCCGACCACAATGGATTCGTGGAGCGTCATCGATTTGAAGGATGATGACGAAGTGCTTGCCGCTGCCGAAGCCCGTGATGAGGATCGTCTGGTGTTTGTGTCCACCGATTCCTCGTTGTTGACGTTCGAAGCGAAGAATGTGCGTCCGCAGGGCCGTACCGCTGGCGGCATGGCGGGCATTCGTCTGGCTGAGGGGTGTTCGGTGGCCGCGTTCGCGGTGGTGCCTGACGGCAAGGTGACATGGAATTACGAAGAAGGCGAGAATGGACTGTTCTCTGCTTCCGGAGCCGTGGTGTTGACGGTTGCCGGCGATTCCGAAGCGTTGCCTGGCACTGAAAACGGTGCCGCGAAGGTCACGCCGTTGGAGATGTATCCGACGAAGGGCCGTGGTACGGGTGGCGTGCGTTCGCAGCGATTCCTCAAGGGGCAGGATACGTTGATTCTCGCGTTCGTGGGCGCGTATCCGTTGCATGCTTCCACGCAAAGTGGCGCTCCTGTGGAATTGCCGAAGCCTGATATGCGACGCGATGGTTCCGGTACGGATCTGTCGGCGCCGATTGCGGTGGTCGGCTGATTCGACGAAATCGATTGGCGGGGCTCTGGACTGGTTCTTCTTCCGGTTCAGGGCCTTCCCGTTTTGCGCACTTGGGCCGCCAGGTTGAATGAGCAGGCTGGGTGAAAGTGCCTCCGGCTTGGTTCAGCCATATAGCTTCATGCCTTGTGGGCTGTCCACGAACCCGGCAGCATGCAGCAAACGTCTGTATTCGTTGCGTTCCTTCAATGATTCACCGTTCATTTCGGCGAAGCTGACGCTGCCCTTGGACTGATGCTGCAATGCATAGGCAAGTTCCGTACATGCCGGCTGCAATATTCGCTCGTCATCGGTGAAGCTGACGATTCTGTGGCTTTTCGGCACGGCAAACAGCACCGGCATGCCGTGGTCGAGCACGATGACCGATTCCGCTCTGCGCGCCGGTTTCATATGGTGTTGTTCGGGCCATGTGATCGCGGAGCCTGTCAGGTTGGCTGGGTCGGTCACGTCGAGCGCCACGCAGGATTGGCTGCGCGCCTCGTCGTCGCCGCGCAAGGCGTCCACTGTGTCACGTCCGGCGAATTGGACCGCTCCGAATCCTTTGACGAACATGCCTCTGACCAGATTGCCGTGTTCCTCCATACGTTTGAGTACCGGGTATAGTCCGGAGAATCCGCCTGCGACCTGCTCCTTGTCGATTAGCGGAGCGGCGATCACGCCATATCGGTCGAGCAGCGATTCGATCAATGCGATGTCGTATTCCTCGATGCCGGCTGTTGGTTTGCCGGCGGTATCGTCCGCTTGATCCGGTATCGCCATTGGACTGGTCCGGGACGAGTCGACCGCGGACCATAATCCACCGAGCGTCGCCGGTGTCGAGGCGTGGATCCGTACGCGTCTGCGTGCGGCAGTGCGTGGCGCGCGCACTGAAACCGTGCCTTGAGTCAAGGCCCGAACGGGAGCGAATGAACTGTTCGTCACTTTGCCTTGCCATACCAAGGACCACAAGGCTTCCTCGAACTGGCTTTCGCCCCATGCGGGAAGGATGATTTCCCCTGTTTCAGGATTCACGTTGACTTCCGCATGTTCCTGCCAGATGACTTTGGCGGCTGTGGAAAGCTGCCGCGCATGGAAGGCTCCCCCATTCGATAATGCGGCAAGTATCGTCTCCGGCACGGTCATGGTTCCGGCACTATAGGCATTGTTCTGCGATTGTTCGCCGGGTTTCACCAGCAGCCGTGAATCAGCTGGATGGAATGCGATGCCGCCGGCTTCCTTGGCGTTGGAACCATTGATTTTGGAGCCGACCCATACCACGTCTCCGGATGCGAGCAGTTCGTCCAACATACTCGGTTGGTAGTCGCGAACGCGTGCGGGGAAGACCGAGGATTCCCAAACGGAGGCGTTGAGGTATATGCCTTCAAGCTGTTCAATCACACGCATCAGCCCGTCGACGCCTTCATATCGGGCGCCACCCACAGGTCCGACACCTTGTCTGTCCAACAGGAACGCCTGATAGACGGCCGGTTCCACCGGCTTGATGGCTTTGCGTGCCTTGGCAAGCGAAAGCGCGCGGATACGCCGAAACACGTCTTTGTGGAGCCATTGCTGGGGCGTTTGCCGAGGTGACCGTTCCGATGCTGAATCATCGGAACCATTGGCGTCCGCTCCGGCCGCATCATCGACGAAATGGCCTTTCAGCAGTTCGCCTTTGGCATGTAATTCATCCAACATGCGTACGCCTTGGACAGCGTCCAATCCCAGTTCGGCGATCATCTGATCCGCGGTGAATGGGCCATGCGTTTTGACATATCGCGCCACACGGCCGGCAATGTCGGTCTCGTCCAAATCGTTCCAGAACGTCCGTCCGGCAAGCTCCTTCCCAACCTGCGCGATGACGTCGGCATCCAACAGCGAAGCCATGTCCGTGGCTCCCAGAAGACGTTCCAGCACTTCCGGGTCCATGGACAGCAGTTGCGTACTGCGTTCGGCTTGCGGCACGTCGTATTGGTACATGACCGCGCCCACGTATCCGAACAGCATGTTTTCCGCGAACGGCGACGGCGTTTCCGTGACGGTCTCGCTCAAAGAGATGACGCCGGAGCGTAATCCGGACATCACATGTTTCAGCGCGGGCAGATCGTACACGTCCTGTAGGCATTCGCGTGCGGTTTCCAACAGCAACGGGAAGTTCTTCCGAGTTCGGGCGGCGTTGAGCAGTTGCGCCGCGCGCAGCCGCTGCTGCCATAAGGGGACGCGTCTGCCGGGGTTGGCGCGTGGCAGGAACAGCGATCGCGCCGCGCATTCTCGGAATCGTGCGGCATACAGCACGCTTTCGCCGACTTGTGTTCCGATGATGCGTTGCAGCTCTTCCGTGTCGAACAGCAGCAGCTCGCGGATCGGCAGGTTGCCGTCGCCGTCCGGGAGGCGGATGATGATGCCGTCGTCGGCCGCGTATACCTGCCCATCGAACCCGTATCGTTGTTTGATACGTGTGGTGATGGCCATGGCCCATGGTTCGTGCACGCGTCTGCCGTATGGCGAGTGGACGATCACACGCCAATCGCCTTCTTCATCCTGGCAGCGTTCGACGACCAGCTCACGGTCGTTGGGAATCGTTCCCGTGGCGGCGCGCTGTTCGGCAAGCAGGTCGGCAAGATTGCCGATGGCGTTGTCATCCAATCCGTCACGACGTAGACGTGCGATTGTTGTCGTGCCGAATCGGCTGGTCTTGTCTCCTGCGATGCCGTCCGAGACTTCCGCGCGTAGTCCTTGCGCCATATCGCGTACGAATCGGCCTTGGGACCGTCCGAATGCCGCGTCCCGCCCGTCGCCTTCGCCATGCCAGAACGGCAGTCGGGCGGTACGTCCTGGAGCAGGAACCACCACCACACGGTCCCGGGTGATTTCCTGGATCTGCCAGGTCGATGTGCCGAGGGTGATGACGTCTCCGACCCGGGATTCGTACACCATTTCCTCATCCAGCTCCCCCACTTTGCGTGGGCCCGGTCCGGAGCCTTCTTCGGGAAGCACCACGGTGTAGGTTCCTCGGTCGGGTATGGTGCCTCCGCTGGTCACGGCCAGTCGTTGAGCGCCAGGGCGCGCGGAGATGAGACCCGCCTCTTCGTTGTATTGCAATGGAGGTCGGAAGGCGGAGAAATCCTCGCCGTTGTAGGCACCGGTCATCATGCCCATCACAGCATCGAACATGGTTCTGTCGAGATCTTCGAATGGCGCGGCCTTGCGCACGGTCACGTACCAGTCGTCTGGTTTCAGATCATCCATCGCCGCGGCGGCGACGGTTTGCTGGGCAAGCACGTCCAAGGGGGTGCATGGAATGGTCAGTGTTTCGATGTCTCCGGAGCGCATGCATTCGATGCCTGCGGCCGTGCCGATGATTTGCTCTCGTGTAATCGGGTAGAACAGTGCATGCGAGACTCCCCCGACCTTGTGGTCGGCGCGCCCCACCCGCTGCAATCCCGAGGACACGGACAATGGCGGTGCGATCTGGATAACCAGATCCACTGAACCCATGTCGATGCCGAGTTCAAGGCTCGATGTGGCGACCACGCAACGCAATTGGCCGCGTTTGAGCTGCTCTTCGATCTGTTTGCGCCGGTCTTTGGAAACGGAACCATGATGCGCCATGGCGATCGCGTCGGCGTCCGCATGCGAGGAGACCAGCATGGTGGTGGATCCGACCACGGAATCGTAGTGTTTGGCGAAGCTTCACGGCCTTCCGGGGAGCCCAGATCCGGATACGGCTGGGTGGAATCACTGGCTGTGGACTCCGGCTGGGATGCGTTGTCCGACACACTCAAGTCCGTTCGGCCAAGCCTACGGTCGGACAGCGCATCCCGCCCTGCGTCCGCTTTGACGGCGGTTTCAGACCCAGTTTTCCGGGATGTGCGCAATTGCGCATACAGGTCGTTGAGCCGTGCGGTGAGTTTTTCCGCAAGGCCACGGGAGTTGACGAACACGAGGGTGGTGTGGTGTTTCAGCACTTCGTCAAGCACGCTGCGTTCGATGGCCGGCCATACCGAACCTCCGGTCGAAACCCGTGAGGTATGTTCGTTTCCCCCGCCCGAAGTCAGTCCTTTACGTTCCGCCAATGCCTCCATGGCAGGACTCACCCCGGAGATATGCGTGGTATGGCGGTTCGGAAGTTTCACGGCGCCTGCCCTCCGCCCTGCGTCGTCGGAGACGGGATCGCGCATGGCCGAAAGCGGTTCCACCACTTTCAGATCCATGTCGGGGTGCGATTCGGGTCTGATGACGCGTACCGGCCGTATGCCGCCAAGGAAACGTGCGGCTTCGGCCGGCGGTTCCACAGTGGCGGAAAGCCCGATGCGTTGGACGGACCGGCCGGCAAGGCTTTCCAATCGTTCCAAGCTCAGCGCCAGGTGCGCGCCACGTTTGGAGCCCGCGATGGCGTGCACTTCATCCACGATAACGGTATCAACGGCGGAAAGTATCCGTCGCGCCTTGGAGGTGAGCAGCAGGAACAGCGATTCTGGCGTGGTTACGAGGATATCCGGCGGATGGCTGACGATTCTGCGCCGTTCCTGCGGCGTGGTGTCGCCGCTTCGTATGCCCACGCTGACTTTCGGCGATGGCAATCCCATCGCCTCGCACTGTCCGGCGATGCCAGCCAATGGCGCTTGGAGGTTCTTGGCCACATCCACGCCCAGAGCCTTCAATGGCGAAATATACAGGACCTTGACGCCGCGGACGGGTTTACGTTTCTTGGCATTGCAATCGGATTCAGCCGTGCCGTCCCCACCGCCGGACGTCCGCAATAAGTCATCGCCCTCCTTCGTCATCAGACGGTCGATTGCGGAAAGGAAGGCGCACAATGTCTTGCCGGAGCCGGTGGGCGCCACCACCAACACGTTCTCGCCGGAGCGGATGGCCGGCCATGCCAAACGTTGCGCCTCCGTCGGAGCATTGAACGCATGCTTGAACCAGGCATTGGTAGCCTCCGAGAACAAGTCCATGCATTCGTACATACGTTCGATTATGGCATCGCCTTCAGACATCATCCACAACCGGCGGAAAGCTCGTCATCCACCGTCGTCGGCTCATTCGAGCACACCGCCCGGCTGACACATTCGAGCGTCTCACATACGGCGTCGTCAGGCGGCCGCACGGTCGCCGCACTTGCGGCGCAAAGTCTCATGCATGGCGACCATCAGCGCCAGGAACACCACCAGATAGAACGGGAACAGGTTGACCGAAACATGTTGCGCGATCAGCCCGAACAGCGGCGGCATGCACATCGATCCCACATAGGCGCAAGCCATCTGCATGCCGACGATGGCCTGCGATTTGTCCTCGCCGAAATAAGCAGGAGTGGAATGGATGACGCACGGATAGATCGGCGCGCAGCCCAAACCGATGACCATTAGTCCCGCGATGGTGCCGATATTGTGCGGCAACGGCAGGAGCATGATGACGATGCCGGTCAGCACCAACGCCTGGCCAAGACGAATCATGGCCGGATCGTTCAGTTTCATGGTCAGGAAACCGCTGGCGAGACGTCCGACGGCGATGCCGATGCAAAACAGGCTTCCCCACATGGCCGCCGTGGTCTTGTCGATGCCCTTGCCAAGCGCCATATAGCTGCTGGCCCACAACATGGCGGTCGATTCGAGCGCGCAATAGCAGAAGAACATCACGAGGATCTCGCGGGCGCCACGGATGGCGAGCACACCGCGAATACCAAGCGGCTTGCGCCGGTCAGCTGTTTCCCCTTCCGATTGCTCGGACTGCGCGGATTGCACGGAAGAGGTTTCACTCGTCCGCTGCGGTTCGACGGTCTTACGCGCCTTCCACAACGGCAGGCTCAGCACCAGCACCGCGGTGAGCACGACCTGCAGAATGGAGATGGTCCGGTAGCCCCACGCCCAGCCATGGCCGGCACCCAATGCGCTTGCCATGATGTACGGGCCAAGCAGCGTGCCCAAGCCCCACATGGCGTGCAGCCAGCTCATGTGACGGCTTTCGTAGTGGATTGCCACATAGTTGTTGAGCGCCGCATCGACGCCGCCCGCGCCCAAGCCGTACGGAATGGCGAAGAGCAGCAGCATCCAGTAATTCGGCGAGATGGAGAAGCCGAACAATGCGAACGCCGTCAACGCAACGGACACTGCCGTGACCTTGCCTGCACCGAACCGCAAGGTCATGCGGTCTGATAGCAGCGCGGACACGATGGTGCCGGAGGAAATCGTCATGGAAATGCCACCCGCCCAGGAAATCGACGCATGCAGGTCGCCGCTCATCGTCGGCCATGCGGCGCCGAGCACCGCGTCCGGCAGACCCAGACTGATGAAGGCGATGTAAATCACGGCGAGCAGCAGATTGGCCACAGTCAGCTCCTTGTATGTTTTATGTTTGCGGCAATAAAATCACGAAAATACTCCGCTATTTTATCCAAAGTTACCTACCAAACGGTATTTTGCATCTTGCACTATCGACCGACGTTTTTGCATTATCGTGCATACACGAAAAGCGGGTCTCCGCCGTAACGCAAGACCCGCCAATCGCAATCGCCATGCAATATCAGGTGTCGATCTTGGAACGGTCGAAATCGTCGGCGTTCTCCACGATGAACGCCTTGCGCGGCGGCACGTCATCACCCATGAGCAGGCTGAAGATGTGGCTGGCCTGTTCGGCGTCCTCCATGCGGATACGGCGCAGCATGCGGGTGCGCGGATCCATGGTGGTATCGGCCAGCTGGTCGGCGTCCATCTCACCCAAACCCTTGTAACGCTGGATGTCCTCGTTGTAGCCGATGTGCTTTTTATCAAGCTCGGCGAGTTTGCCTGCCAACTCATCATCGGAATACGTGTAGATGTACTCGCCCTTATGCGTACCCGTCAACGCGATACGATGCAGCGGCGGCACTGCGGCATACACATGACCGTATTCGATAAGCGGCCGCATGTACCGGTAGAACAGCGTCAGCAGCAGGATGCGGATGTGCGCGCCGTCGACATCGGCATCGGTCATCATGATGATCTTGTTGTATCGGGCCTGTTCGATGTCGAAGCTTGCGCCGGATCCTGCGCCGACCACCTGGATGATGGCTGCGCATTCCTTGTTGGACAGCATCTGCGCGAGCGATGCCTTCTGCACGTTGAGGATTTTGCCTCGAATCGGCAGCAACGCTTGGAAACCGGAATTACGGGCGGCCTTGGCTGTGCCCAATGCGGAATCACCCTCGACGATGAACAGTTCGGCCACATCGTCATTGCCGGGCTGGCAGTCGGACAGTTTCGGCGGCATGGACGCGGATTCAAGCGCGTTCTTACGGCGTGTGACTTCCTTGGTCTTGCGCGCCTGCACGCGGGCATGCATTTCGCCGACGATTTTCTCCAGCACGCGGCCGGACTGTTCCTTGTAACCGCGTTTGGAGCCGGTAATCATCTCACCGAACTGCTTATCGGTCATTCTGGAGACGATCGGCTTGACTTGCGCGGTGCCGAGCACGTCCTTGGTCTGGCCTTGGAACTGCGGTTCGGCGATGCGGACGGTGACGACGGCCACCAGACCGGCGAGAATGTCGTCACGTTCCACCTTCATATGGGAATCCTTGAGATTCACCTTGAGTTTGCGCGCGTTGTCCTCGATGGCCTTGCGCACCTGCTTGGTGATGCCTTGGAGGAAGCCGTCCACGTGCATGCCGCCGCCGGGCGTCTCCACCACGTTGACGAAGCTGCGCATGGTGGTGTCGTAGCCGTTGGTCCATCGCATGGCGATATCGACTGCGCAATCACGCGTCACCTTCTGCGCATGCAGTTCACCATCGTCTCCGACCGCCTGCGTTTCTTCAACATACGTGTCCTCGCCGGCGATGCGCCAAATATCGGAGACCGCTTCGCCTTTGGACAGGAAGTCGACGAAATCCTTCACGCCTCCGGTATGGCAGAATTCTTCGACGCGCGCATGCGGATATTTCGGCTGCACGGGCTGGGAAACGGTTTCCTGCGATTGCGTGGCAGCATCGTTTTCTTGCGATTCGGCTGATTCATCAGCTTCGGCTGAATCCTCCTGCAGTATGTCGGCAGAGGTTCCGATATCATCCGTTTCAGCGGACGTGTTCTCTTCCGTCACCTGTTCGATGACATTGTCATCGACTTCCAGCATTTCGTCAATGGACTCGTCGCCGGTTTCGGGAATGTTCTCGTCGATGACGGTGATTTTCAGCCCTGGCACCAGGAAACTGGTCTGCCGTACACGGTCGATGAGCTGGTCATAGCTGAATTCAGCGGTGTCGTTGAAAATCTCCGGATCCGCCCAATAGCGGATGCGGGTACCCGTGGTCTTCGGACTGACTTTGCCGATGATCTCAAGTTCGGTGGGACGATTCTTGCGCGTCTTCTTGAATGGCGAATCGGGAGACGGGTGTTCCGGATCAACGTCGGAATACACTCCGGGGTGGCCCTGATGGAAAGCCATGTGGTGGGTTTTGCCGTCACGATCCACTTCCACGTCGAGACGGGAGCTCAATGCGTTCACAACGGATGAGCCGACACCATGCAGACCGCCGGAAGCGCCATACGAGGAATTGCCGAATTTGGCGCCGGCATGCAGCTTGGTCAGCACCACTTCCACGCCGGTGAGCTTGGTTTTCGGCTCCACGTCCACCGGAATGCCTCGGCCATTGTCCGCCACTTCAACGGAACCATCGTCATGCAAGGTCACGATGATGTGGTTGCAGGCTCCCGCAAGAGCCTCATCGACGGCATTGTCGATGATCTCCCACAGGCAGTGCATCAGGCCCTGGCTGTCGGTCGTGCCGATGTACATGCCCGGACGTTTGCGCACCGCATCCAAGCCTTCGAGCACGGTAAGACTCTCAGCACCGTAATTATCCTTAGCCATGTTCCCTTTCAATTGTCGCCTTACAAGACATGAAGTCGAGAAACCCTGCGTTCATGCCGGTTTCTCGACTTCATTTACTCGCGTCTGATTACTATCACTGGTCCAGGAAGTCGCGCAGCGTCTGCGAACGGGACGGATGGCGCAGCTTGGACATGGTCTTCGATTCGATTTGGCGGATACGTTCGCGCGTCACGCCATACACACGTCCGATATCATCCAGCGTCTTCGGCTGGCCGTCCTCCAAACCGTAGCGCATCTTGATGACGCCAGCCTCACGCGGAGACAGCGTTTCAAGCACCTGCTTGAACTGCTCCTGCAACAGCGAGAAGGCGACGGCATCGGACGGTGCGATGGCGTCGGTGTCTTCGATCAGATCACCGAACTCGGAATCGCCATCCTCGCCCAGCGGCGTGTGCAGGGAAATCGGCTCACGCCCGTACTTCTGCACTTCCTGCACCTTCTCGACCGGCATGTCGAGCTCACGGGCCAGTTCGTCCGGCGTAGGTTCGCGGCCGAGGTCCTGAAGCATCTGGCGCTGCACGCGGGACAGCTTGTTGATGACTTCCACCATATGCACAGGCACACGAATGGTGCGGGCCTGATCAGCCATGGCACGGGTGATGGCCTGGCGAATCCACCATGTGGCGTACGTGGAGAACTTGAAGCCCTTCTTCCAGTCGAACTTCTCTACGGCACGAATCAGACCAAGATTGCCTTCCTGAATCAAATCGAGGAACAGCATGCCACGGCCCGTATAGCGCTTGGCAAGAGAGACCACGAGTCGAAGGTTGGCTTCCAGCAGATGGTCCTTGGCGCGCTTGCCGTCGTTCGCGGCCCACTTCAGTTCACGCCGGCGCTTGAAATCCATCTTGTCGGATTCCGTGTCCAGCAGATGTTGGGCGTACAGACCGGCCTCGATGCGTTCGGACAGGTCGACTTCCTGTTCGGCGTTCAACAGGTTCACTCGGCCGATCTGCTTCAGGTAATCCTTGACCGGATCTGCGGTGGCGCCGGCTGCGATCACACGACGCTTCGGATTGCCGGACGGCGTCAGATTGTCGTCGTCATCATCGTCACGCACCACGAAAGCGCCTTTTTCCTTGGGCTCTTCCGGCTTTTTGCGCTTGTCTTCGTCATCGTCTTCCAGTTCGGAATCGTCATCCTCGTCGATATTGTCCTCGTCGAGGTCGTCAGCCTCCCCTTCGTCGTCCACGTCATCAAGGTCATCGTCGAAATCATCAAGATCGGCATCCTCGACGGGATCGTCTTCAGGAGCGTCCTGCTCGATCAGGTTCTCTTCTTCTTCCGCTTTCTTGCTTTTCTTGGCGGCGGAGGTCTTCTTCGCGGCCGTCTTGCGCGACGTCTTCGTAGCGGTCTTTGAGGACTCGCTCTTCTTGGCAGCAGGCTTGCGCGTGGAGGCCTTTTTTCCGGAGGTGGTCTTTTCGGTCAGATCAGTCTGTTCCGTATTTACCGTCGTTTCCTTGGTGGCCAAACTTATCCTCCTATTGATCCCGCCGGAAGCGTATACCATATGGACCCACTTCTGGCAAGGGCAAATCGTCAACTATGTGAGTTAACCATCTTGCGAGGACGATTATTCCCGCGTGTTGAGCTCACCATGCGCAAGTACCGCTTCCTTTCGGCGTGTTGCTCTATGTCTCTTCGGCCCATGCCGGTCCGATATGACGATGCGCCGCGGAGCAGATGATCGCCGCGAGCGAACAATTCTCATCCAACGCGAGCGCACGCATCGCGCACAGCATGGCGCGCTCATCGCCCATCCACCACAGCACATAACTGATGATGGCCAATGGCTGCACATGATACCGTTCGGGGACCATCCCGATGATGTCGAACATCATGTTGACGCCGTTGTCGCAACGTTTCGTGTCGGGTTTTCTTGATGCGTCACGGAACGATCCGTTGAGGGATTCCTCCAGATGACGCGTGTTGCCGGGAAGTGTCGGATTGGCCATGAATCCCATGAGAAAGTCACGTGACGAACGTCGTTCATCCACGATGATGGAGACCAGCAGCGCGTCACGCACCGCCATGGTCTGCTGCATGGCGATGGCAAGTGCTCCCGCACCGTTTCTGGACAGTCTGCATTCTGGCGATGAATCGTCACCTCCCGACGATTCATCGGCCAGCTCATCCATCCATTCCGAGAATGGCCCCTGCAGGAAATCGCGTATGCTCTCCGCCATGCCCAGCGATTTGCAATCCTCCACCAATTGGTCTTCAAGCCGTTCCATCTCGGCTTCGCATATCGGCATGGGCTCGTCGATCGTCTTCATGTCTCGTCCTCCTTGGCGTATCGGAGCGGTCGCTTGATGCAGGCCGCTTTGTTGGAACTATGCATCATCCGGCAATGCAATGAGGCGTTTCGGGACCCCTGTGGTCGGAGAACGTGAAGCTCGGCGTGTCACGAAACGTCCGGCACCGTCTCACCCGCTGCAATCATTATGTTTTCCTCTTGTCGAATGTGTGTGGATAACCTTGACCCATGACTAGCTCTTCCGATTTGGAACAGATTGAAACGCGCACGCTCTCGCTGGTAAGGGATTTTTCGTTCCTGCATGCGGACGATCCGGTGGCGAATTCCTGCAAAGCCGTCGCTGATGCGGTGGCGCAGCAGGCGGTCACGTCAAGTGAGGGCGGCAAACGTCTGCGGGCGTTGCTGACGTTGGATGCGTTCCGTGCGTTCGCGCCGCAGGATGTGGCGGAACGTGATATGGATGCGGTGTTGGATCTGGCATGCGCGATCGAAGTGTTTCAGACCGGCGCGTTGGTGCATGACGACATCATCGACGATTCCGATCTGCGCCGTGGCAAGCCGTCCGCTCATCGTGCGCTTGCCACGGATACCCATAGTGATGCCATCGGCCATGGTTTGGGCATCATGTTGGGTGATATGCTGGCCACCGCGAGCGTGGATATCGCCAATAAAGCGGCTTGCCGGCTTGGCTCCGGGTCTTCCGTGGTGTCGGCCTTCCTGAATATGCACCGTGAAGTGGAAATCGGCCAAGTACTCGATTTGGCCGTGGAACTCAATACGTTAGACGATCCTGAAGAGCTGGCGTCGGCCTCTTTGAATGTCTTCCGTTGGAAGACCGCCAGTTATACCACTATCGCACCTTTGGAATTCGGTATGCTTGCCGCCGGCCTCGCCCCTGCGGACGCGCGCAGGCTCGCACTGGCGATTGGATTGCCTCTTGGTTTGGCGTTCCAGCTCGCGGATGATCTTCTGGACGTCATCGGGTCGAGCCGCAATACCGGCAAACCGGTGGGCGGTGATATCCGTGAAGGCAAACGCACGGTGTTGCTGGCCGATGCGATTGAGGCTGCCGGCGATGTCGAACGACGTGAACTCATCGACATGTGGGAAGCCGAATCACGTGACGAGGCACATGTTAGGCGTGCCATCGCATTGTTCGAGTCCACTGGTGCCATCGCACGTTCCAAGGAACGGATCGCCGGTCTGTGGCTCGAGTCGAAGGCCGCCATCGAGACGCTTGAACTATCGCAGGATCGCAAAGACATGCTTACCGAAGCATGCGCACGTTTCGTACCGATTGTGCGGGAACAGGGCTGATGCCGCCGCACTGTGAAAGACCCGTGTTCATCGCATCTTCCGCAAACCATTCCTTGTAGACTACAAGTGAACACATCTTTGTCGCGAAACGTTTTTTGAAGAAGGAATCGTACCGATTAGCCATGAGTGAAGCCCAGCATGCCCCCGAAGGCCAGGTCATCGAAGGCCGGTACCGAGTCGTCAGCAGAATCGCCGATGGCGGCATGGCCACGGTGTATCAAGCTGTTGACGAGCGTCTGGGACGCACCGTCGCCATTAAGATCATGCACACGCAGCTGGCACAGGGCCCACAACGCGACCAGTTCGTGGAACGTTTCCATCGCGAGGCCCGTTCCGCAGCAGCAATAGCCAATCCCCATATCGTGCAGGTGTATGACACCGGTGAGTTCGATGGACTGGATTTTCTTGTCATGGAGTACGTGCATGGCGTGAACCTGCGGTACGAAATGAACCAGCAAGTCACGTTCAGCGTTCGTGAGACGCTACGCATAGTCGGTGAGACGTTGGACGGCTTGGCTTCGGCGCATCGCGCAGGCGTGGTGCACCGCGATATCAAACCGGAGAATATTCTGCTCAATGACCGAGGACATGTGCAGATCACCGATTTCGGCCTGGCCAAGGCGGTGTCGCAGGCCACGCTGTCCTCCACCGGCATGCTGCTGGGCACGGCCGCCTATCTGGCGCCAGAAATGATTCAGCACAATCAGGCAACGCCGCAGGGAGACCTGTATTCCGTAGGCATCATGGCTTGGGAGATGCTGGCCGGCAAGGTGCCGTTCACCGCGGACAATCCGGTGACGCTGGTGTTCAAGCACGTGCATGAGGATGTGCCGGATATCACGACCGCTTGTCCGGGCATCAATGCAGGCGTGGCCGCATTCCTCGCCCGTCTTACGGCGCGCGCGGTCGAGGACCGTCCCCAGGATGCGTCCGTGGCATTCGACGAATTGCAGCAGTTGCAATCGAACCTCACCATCGACGACTGGCAATACCGTCTGTCAGCCGTTTCCCCGGCCGCAAACGATGCCGCCGACACCATGCCCGGCGATGGCACCCGGCAGATGCCGCTACCGCCCGCTCCCCCAGCACCGCCTGTGCGTCAGAACGACGATCGTACACGACAGTTCAATCCGGAAAACCCGAACAAAACCACCGTCATGCCGGCGCAGCAGGCAGATCCGGAGGCAACCACCCGCTTGGCTTTGGAAAAGAACGACGTCCCCGCCAACAACGTTCCAGCTTCCCCCTCGAACGGTCCGGTCAGTGGTGGACAGCCGAAACGCAGTGGCAAGCGTGCACCTGTCATCATCGCCGTCGTAGCAGCCATCGTGCTTGCCTGCGCAGGCGGTGGAGGCTATGCCTGGTGGTATTTCCGAGGACCGGGCAGCTACTGGACCATGCCTCAGCCGGCAGATCTCACATGTTCCGATTCGGAGCCCTGCCGTATTTCCAACATCAAATGGAACGCCTATGAGGAACTGCTGAAATTCTCCAACATCGAGTACGAAGAAACCGAGGCGTTCAGTGATTCCGTCAAGGCTGGCAATGTCATCTCCACCGACCCGGAGAATGTCGGTTCGCATGTGAGCAAACGTCATCATCAGAAGGTCAAGGTGGTAGTGTCCAAGGGTATTAAGCAGGGCACTGTTCCCACAGACATTCTCGATGCCACCAGTGCGAACGGCAAGGATCCGATCAACGCGTTGAAGCGTGCCGGCTTCGACAACATCGAACAGACTCCGGCCAATGATGACGCGTATTCCATGGACGTACCTCAGGGCGCGTTGCTTGATTTAAGCGTGGATCCCGGCGCGACTCTGCCCCATAACGCGAAGATTACCGTCACGCTGTCCCAAGGACCGAAACCGGTTACCATGCCGGGCGTCGTGGGCAAATCGAAGGATGAGGCGCAGCAGACGCTTGATGCGCTCAAGCTCACCGTCAACTGGACCGAGCAATTCGATGACAAGATTCCGCAAGGACAGGTGATTTCCGCTTCCGCGAAGACCGGAGACGAGTTGCACTGGGGCGATAGCGTCAATGCGGTGGTGTCGAAGGGACCGGAAACCGTAACGCTGCCGAATTATGTCGGACAGAAAGCCGCCGCTGCCAAAGCCGCATTGGAGAAGCTGGGATTCAGTGTGAAGATCAGCTCGCAACTGACACTTGACTCCAGTCAAGACAAGAAGGTCGCTTCGCAGGATCCGGTAGGAGGCACCGAGGTGCGACTGCGTCAGGAGGATGGCACGCCGAATACCGTCACCTTGAAAATGTATTCGTCGCTGTTCGACTGATTATCCTGATTACAAAATAGAAATCAGGGGTGTCTGTTCCGAAAACATTCTTCGGAACAGACACCCCTGATTGGTTTGGAATGAACCTCGCTGAAAACTTATGCCTTCTTGGCAGCGGATTCGGCTTGTGCCTGCGCTTCGGCCTCCTGCTGGGCTTTGAGCTCGGCCTTGACCTTCTGCGCGTATTCGTCGACGTATTCCTGTCCGCTCATCTTCTGGATCTCACGGGTCACGCGGTCGGTAAGCGAACGCAAATCATCGTGGGTAATCTGGTCGGCGGATTTCTTCTCGACTTCAATCGGCTTGCCGTAAATCACCTTGGACTTGCCTTTGTTCGGAATGACCTGTCCTGGCTTCTGCAGTTCACGCGAACCGATGATGGCGGCCGGAATAATGGGGCAACCGGTTTCGAATGCCAGACGCGCCGCGCCGGTGTGTCCTTTGTAAAGACGTCCATCAGGGCTGCGAGTACCTTCGATGTGAATGCCGAACAGATGTCCGTCCTCGATGATCTCACGGGCGTGGTTCAGTGCGCCAAGTGATTTGGAACCGCCGGAACGGTCCACGGGGAACACGCCGACTGACGTGAACCACCATTTCTTGAATTTGCCTTTGATGCCTTTGCCTTCGAAATATTCGGCCTTGCCCATGAAATGAATCATGCGCGGGCAGGTCAACGGCAGCAACGCATCGTCGATGACGGCAAGATGGTTGGCTGCGATGATGGCGCCACCTTCGTGCGGAATGTTCTCAAGTCCTTGCGCGGTCGGTCCCAAACGGTGGATGGCGATTGGTCCCAAGCCTTTTACGAAAAACCAATAGAGCATTCTTCACGATCCTCCCGGCGGATTGGCCTCCGCCCGATTAGAGTATAAGTATGACTGACCTCAACAATAGCAATGACGATGAAGAACGCCCAAATGACGCGTCGCATGGTGGCGGCTCTCCAATGGACGACTTGGATGCGGCTTGGGCCGAGTTTGCGGATTCGCATGCTGACGATTTGAGGCCGTGGAACGTTCGCGTAGTGCGAAACGTTTCGAGAAGCATGCGCAACGTCGGGAAAAAGAGGCTTTGCTGTCCATCGATGACTTGGATCAGGGCACGTTCACCAATGATGCGCCGGCGAATGGTCGTGGGCCGCGCGATTTCACTGGTTCGAGCTGGCTTGACACGGATCGGGTCATGGACCGTTACGGTGACGACTTCGTGCCGCCGAATCCTGAAATCGGCCATGTGAAACTGTCAAAACTGGTGTTCTGGATATTGCTGGTGGCCGGCGTCATCGGCATTATCGCTTCCGTGTTCGTTCCGGCGTTGGCTTCGATTCTTGGTTCGATTTTCGGTTTGTGTGCGCTGGTCGGCGCCGCTGGCCTCATCGTGCAGCATAAAGGGCATCGTGAAACGCGTACCGACGAATTCGATGATGGAGCACGCGTCTGACGATTCTTTGGCGACAAACTGAATACATCCATCTATGTGAAGGCCCCGGCGGTTATTGAACTGTGCCCCGTTTGTTGGACGTTGTTAATTGGGATACAGGGTCAGACCGCGAGGGACATGCTCAGGAACTCCTCCGGGGTGCGTCCCTCGAGTCGTATCTGGCGTCGTCTGGTGTTCCAATGGATGATGTAGGCGTCCAGCTCGCGTTTGAACTGTTCGTACGAGTCGAACACACGGCCGCGGTAGAACTCGTCCTTCAAGTGGCCGAAGACCTGCTCGGCCGCCGCGTTGTCCAGGCAGTTGCCCTTGCGGCTCATGGACCGGCGGATGCCGGGGCGTTCGAGCTCCTTCCTCCACCATTGGTGCTGGTACTGCCATCCCATGTCCGAGTGCAGGATCGGCTCCGTGCCGGCGGGCAGGCGCTCCGCGAGCATGGCGGGCAGGCGCCTCTGCTGCCCGAGGTCCGGACTGCGGCTCACGTCCCAAGCCACGATCTCCTTGCTGGCCATGTCGTACACGGGAGCGAGGTACGCCTTGGAGCCGGCGACCTTGAACTCGGTGACGTCGGTGCCGAGCCTGGAGAACGGACGGGCCGCGTCGAAGTCGCGTTCGGGCAGGTTATGCACGCGGTCGCCCGTCTCGCCCCTGTACGAGCTGTAGCGTCTCCACGGGTTCCTGGAGCGGATGGCGCATCTCAGCCCATACGGCGCATGACCCTGAGCACGGTCTTGGCGGATATGCGCGTGCCGAACTCGTGGATCAGGCACATGCGCGCCTGCCGGTGGCCGCACCCGTTCGGGGTGCGCTCCCATATCTCCCGTACCATCGGCTCCACGTCCGGCCTGGACACGTGCGCCGGGCGCGACAGGTGGTGGTAGTACGTGGATTTCGGCACCCCGGCTATCCTCAGGAGGTGGTCGAGCCGGTGTCCCCGCCCTGCGAGCAGTCGGACGACGGCGCTTCGCTCGCGCCGCGTGACTTGGACGCCCGCAGGGCCCGGAGTTTTCCAGGTACGCGACCTTCGCCTTCAGGTACGCGATGCTCGCGATCCCGTGCCTGGCCATGGCCTCCGTCTTGGTCAGACCGTTCTCGACGTGGTCGCGCGCCGCGGCGACCTTCGTCTCCCAGTCGTAGCGTCTGCTGCCGCCGCCTCCCATGACCGCCTCCTCGCCGTTGGACCTGTACAGCCTGATCCAGTTTCTCGCGGTATACACCGGTATGGCAAGCCTTCTGGCGAGCGTGTCCTTGCCGGCTCCGGACTTGATGAGCTCCAGCGCCTCGCGCCGGAACCCGTCGTCGTAACGTCTCCTTCGATCCTCACGCATACGAAAGAACCGCACCTCCGATCATCGAATCTGAATTTCTTCAGTCCAACAATCGGGGTGCGGTTCATATTTACGCCGGGGCCTTCACATACACATACGTTGTCAGCGTTTTCAGGCTTTCTTCGCAGCTTGGGCGATGGCGATCCACTTGTCAAGCAGCGCCGTGGCCTTGCCGGAGTCGACGGTCTGCTCCGCGATGGCGTAGGCGGCTTTGAACCGGTCAGCCAAGCTTGCGTCGCCCGGCACCAAATGACCGTCGGCGACGATTGCGGAAGCGGCGTTCAGCAGCGCGGTGGTACGGAACGACACATCCTTGCCTGCGAAGAAGTCTCGTGCCAGCTGCGCGTTGAGCGTCGGTTCGCCACCCTTCAGATCTGCGATGGTGACTTTGGCGAGGCCGAGTTCGACGGTCGGATCGAATTTGTTTTCGGTAACCTTGCCGTCCTTGAATTCCCAAATGGAGACCGGACCGGTCGGTGCCATCTCGTCAAGGCCCTCATGGGAAGTGTAGACCATGCCGATCTGGCCGTTCGCCGCATATACGGCGGCCATGATCGGGCTCATCTTGCGATTAGCGCAGCCGACGGCCATATGCTTCGGGCTTGCCGGGTTGGTCAGCGGACCAAGCACGTTGAACACGCATGGCACGCCGAGCGCGGCGCGAATCGGACCGACAAAACGCATGGCGGGGTGGAAGGTGCGTGCGAAAGCGAATGCGATGCCGCATTCGTTGCCGACTTCGCTCACTTGTTCCGGAGTCAAATCCATGGGCAGGCCGAGCGCTTCGAAGCAGTCAGCAGTGCCGCACTTGGATGAGGCCGCACGATTGCCGTGCTTGACGACTTTTACGCCTGCGGCCGCGGCTACGACGGCCCCCATGGATGACAGGTTCACGGTGGAGGCTCCGTCGCCACCGGTGCCGACGATGTCGGTGGTTTCACCGTCGATGTACAGCGGAATGGCATGGGCCACCATGGCCTTCGCCGCGCCACGCACTTCGTCGGGGGTCAGCCCCAACTGCTGCTGGGTGGCGAGTACCGCGCCAACGGCCGCCGGATCGGCATTGCCGTTCATGAGGTCATCGACGAACCACTCGGATTCCTCGGCGCTCAAGTGGTCCCCTCCGACCAGCTTGGTGAGGATCGACTTCCATGTGATTTCGGCCATGATGCCCTCCTTGGCGCTGTCGCACGCCTTTATTGTTGTTCTGATGCCGCCAATTGTAACGATTGAACGTTTCCCCACGTCCGCACGTCCATATCACGAAACGGCCCATCGAAGATTCTTCAAAAAAGAAAACCTCCCCCGATTACGGTCGGGGGAGGTTATGTCATGAGCAAGTCAGCGACTCAGCGAATCACTGCTCGTTCTGGCCGTGGCACATCTTGTACTTACGGCCAGAACCGCATGGGCACTGGGCGTTCTTGCCGGTTCCCGGGAAAGTGCGGCCATCCGCCCACGGAGAGTGGAGTTCCTCGCTCTTCGGACGCTTGTTGGCCGGGACCTTGCCTTCGGCATGGCTGATCGGCTGCATGCCGACGATGCCCTTCTCGTTCTTCTGCTCGTCAGCCAGTTCATCGATGGTGGTCTTTTCGGCCTCGTCATCGGTCTCCGGCTCTGCAGGAGCGGATTCGCCGGTCGCGGCGGCTTCGCCGTCCAGACCCATTACGGCCTCGGCGGCGTTCACGGCCTCATCCTCATCGGATTCGGTCTCCTCGTCCTCGGTCATGGCCACGCGTTCGATGTCCACGTGGAACAGCAGCTGGATGGTTTCCTCCTTGATGGCTTCGATCATGGAGTTGTACATCTGGTAGCCTTCACGCTGGTATTCGACCAGCGGGTCGCGCTGGCCCATACCGCGCAGGCCGATGCCGTCCTTGAGGTAGTCCATCTCGTAGAGGTGTTCACGCCACTTGCGGTCGAGCACGGCGAGCACCACGCGGCGCTCGAGCTGGCGCAGGCCTTCGCTGCCGAGCTTGTCTTCGAAATCGGAGTACTGGTCCTTGGCGTCGGAGACGATGAGCTCCTTCAGGGCCTCAACGGCCTTGTCGCCCTTGAGCTTGTCGACGGCGTCCTTGGCCGCTTCCTGCTCCACGGCGATCGGGTACACGGAGGAGATGGCCTTGAACAGACCGTCCCAATCCCAATCGGCCGGCTTGTCGGAACCGTTGTTGGCGCCCTTGATGTAGCTCAGCACGGTGTCGTCGATGAACTTGAGGATGTCCTCGTGGATATCCGCGCCCTTCAGCACAGCCTGACGCTCCGCATAAATGACGGTGCGCTGCTTGTTCATCACGTCATCGTACTTCAGCACGTTCTTACGGATTTCGAAGTTACGCGATTCGACGGCCTTCTGTGCGGTGCGCACGCCCTTGGAAACGCTCTTGGCTTCGATCGGCTCGCCTTCCGGCATGCCCTTGGCCATGACACGCGCCACCAGCTGGGTGTTGAACAGACGCATCAGATCATCTTCGAGGGACAGGTAGAAACGGGATTCACCCGGATCTCCCTGACGGCCGGAACGGCCGCGCAGCTGGTTGTCGATACGGCGGGATTCGTGGCGCTCGGTGCCGAGCACGTACAGACCGCCGAGCTTGACGACTTCCTCATGCTCGTCCTTGACCTGGTCCTTGATTTCGGCCAAAGTGCCCGGCCAACGCTTCTCGTACTCGTCCGGAGTGTCATCCGGAGAATAGCCTTCAGACTTGAGCTTCGCATCGGCGAGGAACTCGACGTTGCCGCCGAGCATGATATCGGTACCACGGCCTGCCATGTTGGTGGCCACGGTGACGGCGCCCTTACGGCCTGCGACGGCCACAACGGCGGCTTCCTTGTCATGCTGCTTCGCGTTCAGCACCTGGTGAGGAATCTTGGCCACGTCAAGCAGAGAGGACACGACTTCGGAGGATTCCACGGATGCGGTACCCAGCAGGACCGGCTGGCCCTTCTTGTGGCGCTTGGCCACATCACGGACGATGGCGGCGAGCTTTTCCTTCTTGGTACGGAAGATCAGATCGTCCTTATCCTCGCGGATCATCGGCTTGTTGGTCGGAATCGGCAGCACGCCCAGCTTGTAGGTGCCCATGAATTCGGCGGCTTCGGTCTCTGCGGTACCGGTCATGCCTGCCAGCTTGTCGTACATGCGGAAGTAGTTCTGCAGGGTGATGGTGGCGAAGGTCTGGTTTTCGGCCTTGACCTCCACGCCTTCCTTGGCTTCGATGGCTTGGTGCAGACCCTCGTTGTAACGGCGGCCCGGCAGGATACGTCCGGTGTGCTCGTCGACGATGAGCACTTCGCCGCCGGTCACGACGTAGTCGCGGTCGCGCAGGAACAGTTCCTTGGCCTTGATGGCGTTGTTCAGATAGCCGATCAATGCGGTGTTGTTCGGTTCGTACAGGTTGTCGATGCCGAGATAGTCCTCGACCTTGGTGATGCCCGGATCAAGGATGCCGACGACCTTCTTCTTCTCGTCGACCTCGTAATCCTCGTCGCGGTTGAGCTTCAGGACCAGGCGCGCGAACTGGCGGTACCAGCGGGTCACGTCGCCTTCGGCCGGACCGGAGATGATCAACGGGGTACGGGCTTCGTCGATGAGAATGGAATCGACCTCATCGACGATGGCGTAGTGATGGCCACGCTGTACGAGATCGGACTTCTCCCACGCCATGTTGTCGCGCAGGTAATCAAAACCGAATTCGTTGTTGGTGCCGTAGGTGATGTCGGCGTTGTACTGCTTGCGACGCTCCGGCGGCTTCTGGTTGGTGATGATGCAGCCGGTGCTCATGCCGAGGAAGCGGTAGACACGGCCCATCAGCTCGGCCTGGTAGCTGGCCAGATAGTCGTTGACGGTGACGACGTGGACGCCCTGACCGTCGAGTGCGTTCAGGTAGGCCGGCAGCGTGGCCACAAGGGTCTTGCCTTCACCGGTCTTCATTTCGGCGATGTTGCCCCAGTGCAGAGCGGCGCCGCCCATGAGCTGCACGTCGAAGTGGCGCAGGCCCAGGTTCGCTTGGAAGCTTCACGCACGGTGGCGAAGGCTTCCGGCATGAGCTTGTCAAGGGACTCGCCGTTTTCGATACGCTGCTTGAACTTGGCGGTCTGGCCCTTGAGCTCCTCGTCGTCAAGCGCCGCGATCTCGTCCTCCAAGGCGTTCGTCGCTTTGGCCACGTTCTCAAGCTTCTTGATCTGTCGGCCTTCACCCATGCGTAGGGCTTTGTCAACGATATCTACCACAATCACTCCCTTTGTGTATGGTGACTTTCCTCGATTGAGGATAGTCGCTTTCTCGCGATTTCCGAAAAGCTCCGTCCATTTTACGTAAGTTTTGACGTATCTTGTTTTTCGCATAAGAAAAGAGGCCCGCATGTATGACATGCGAGCCTCTTATCGTTCAGTTTTCAGCCATTAGCCATTACTTCTTGGCCACATTCTCCGGAGTGTCGATTTCGAAGACGCCGTAGCTCCAACCGTGACGGTGGTAGACGACGGACGGACGACCGGTTTCCTTGTTGACGAACAGGAAGAAGTCGTGACCGATCAGCTCCATCTCGTACAGGGCCTCGTCAATGGTCATCGGCTCGGCGATGTGCAGCTTGCGGCGGATGACGATTGGGGTGTCGCCGACCTGGACCTCGACGGATTCGCCAGGGCCGAGATCAGCGGAAACGGCGTCGGCCGGGCTATTGTTCGGCGCTTCCGGCTCCGGCTCCTCGACGACGACCGGCTCGACCGGGCCCAGATCGACCGGGACCGGATCGGTGTAGCCACGACGATGGTCCTTACGGCGGTCGCGGGTACGGCGCAGACGAAGCGTCAGCTTGTCGAGAGCCAAATCGAGAGCACTGAACTCGTCGGCGCTGGAGGCTTCGGCACGCACCACGGTACGACCTGCGATGACGGTGATCTCAACGCGCTTGGCGGTGTCGGCCTGACGCGGATTGCCCTCGTGGGACAGCACAATCTGGACACGCTGCGCATCCGGGGCGATAGCGGTCACACGATTCATCTTGCTTTCGACAACGTCACGGAACCTTTGCTTGATCTGCGTATGACGTCCGGTAACGACGATTTCCATGTGGACCTCCCTAGACTCAAGCGGTGTTAACCGCTATATACGGACCAACCAGCTGCATCGCTGCTTGGTAGTCATCATTGTATCCATAAGATTGGTGATTTGCTGGAAAACTCCCCGAGAAAACAAAAGTTTTTTTACGCTTTGCTTTCGACGATTCTCTTGCTATAGTTGTGCGTTTGAGACCTCTTGATGGCCACGACCGATTTTGTCGGTTGAGGAACTTCCGGGCTCCATAGAGCACGATGGCGGATAACGTCCGCCCAGGGCGACCTGAGAGATAGCGCAGCAGAGAATAGACCGCCTTACCGGTTTCGGCCGGTGGGTAAGGGTGAAACGGCGGTGTAAGAGACCACCGGGCCGCTGGTGACAGTTGGCCGCATGGCAAGCCTCATCGGGAGCAAGGCCAAGCAGAAGGCGTTCGAGGACTGCTCGTCCGAAGCCTTCGGGTAGGCTGCTAGAGCCTGACGGCAACGCCAGGTCGAGATGGATGGCCATCCGTGCCGTTGGCACGACAGAACCCGGGGTATAAGAGGTCTCACTCTCCACTCTTTATGTTTTGAGGATTTCTTTACACCAGCCTCTTTATGAAACTGACGTCACGCCCTTGGTCAACGGTCGCCGTCAATCAAACAGTTCCTGTGCGATTTGGCGCAGGATCTCAGGATTATGGCCTTTTCTGCCGCCCGCGCTCCAGAAGCGGCGCCTACGTACATCGCGTTCCAGACCGGCGGTTTTTCTCGCGGTTCTACGGCCTAATTCCCATGCGGCTTCAGTAAACACGCCGTAGGATTCCGCCTCATCACAAACCTGTTGGGCCAGCCTACGGTCGACGCCTTTCCGTATAAGCTCAGCGACCGCGCCCCTACATCCCATAAGACGGGTCGCACAGTAGCGCACCGCGGATTGCGCGTAGGCTTCATCGTCAATCAGTTGAACCCTTGTCAGTCTTTCGATGACGTCGTCAACCACTTCAGAGGTATAGCCCTTACCAATCAGGCGCTCACGCAGTGCGCCGGAAGGTCGAGGCGCAGCGTCCAGCAATCGCAATGCGGCTTCCCTGCATGCGTCAAGATCATTTGGATCCTTTGCGGCAGTAGAATCGCCGTTCCCGACACGCCCAGCGTGTCGCGCGTGTCGTGGCGTTTTCGTCGCATTTGCGCTTCCAGCGAACAAACTGGAACGGTCAGGTTTCGTTCGACGGTTCCACCTCTGAACGTTCGTGCGTTCTGGATCCTCTGAAGAAAGGGCAAGGCCCCCAGTATCGGCCGACGCCGGCTGAAGGCCCTGTTCCTTAAGGAAACGTTCGGCGCTGATCATATGTCAGGCTTTGGCGGCTTTTGAAGTTTTGGACGTCTTACCATCATCCGGCGCGCCCGCGGCGTCCTCCGCCCCATCGTCCTCGGCGAACTGGTCGGTAGGTTTGATCAGACCGAATGCCGCCTTGACCTTGTTCTCGATTTCCTCTGTGAGTTCCGGATTGTCCTTGAGGAACTGACGCACGTTTTCGCGTCCTTGCCCCAGCTGGTCGCCCTCATAGGTGAACCACGAGCCAGACTTTTTGACGACGTTGGCCTGCAACGCCATATCAAGCACGGAACCTTCCTTGGAGATGCCCTCGCCGTACAGCACATCGAATTCGGCGGTCTTGAACGGCGGAGCCATCTTGTTCTTAACAACCTTGACCTTGGTACGGTTGCCGACAGCCTCATCACCGTTCTTAATGGTCTGGATACGGCGGATGTCCATACGTACGGACGCGTAGAACTTCAATGCCTTGCCGCCGGTGGTGGTCTCCGGATTACCGAAGAACACGCCAATTTTCTCACGCAACTGGTTGATGAAGATGGCGGTGGTACCGGCTTGCGCCAGCGCACCGGTCATCTTACGCAACGCCTGACTCATCAGGCGCGCCTGCAGGCCGACATGGCTGTCTCCCATCTCGCCTTCGATTTCCGCTTTCGGCACCAAGGCCGCGACGGAATCGATGACAATCACGTCAAGCGCGCCGGAACGAATCAGCATGTCGGCGATTTCCAATGCCTGCTCGCCATTGTCCGGCTGAGAGACGATCAACGAATCGGTGTCGACGCCCAGCTTACGGGCATAGACCGGATCGAGCGCATGCTCGGCATCGATGAATGCGGCCACACCGCCGGCCTTCTGGGCATTGGCCACCACATGCAGCGCCAATGTGGTCTTACCAGAGGATTCCGGTCCGTAAATCTCCACAATACGGCCTTTAGGCAGGCCGCCGATGCCTAATGCCATATCCAAAGCCAAGGATCCGGTCGGAATGACCTCGACATCCTGTTCCGGGCGGTCGCCAAGTCTCATGGCCGATCCCTTGCCGAAGCTTTTCTCGACCTGCGCGAGCGCTGTGTCGAGCGCGGCCTGACGGCGCGGATCGATTCCATTCGCGGACTTGTTCTGTGCGGCGTTCTTTGCCGTGCTCGTCTGTGCCATGACTACTCCTTGTTGTTGACCGAGACGAATGAATGGATTCACCGTAAAACCGCATCATCCATCTGCGCAAGTTCAATCGGCCATTGTGGTCGAAGAACATGCATTTCGACACGCCGAAGACCGCTTTCCCTTGAAATTCCAGCATTCTGAAACTTCGCGGCGAGCCGTTGACGACCTGCCCAATCCGTGCTTCTGTGGATAACTATACCCCATTATCCGAACATCTGTTCGAAATCGGTGTTTTGCGATAGCCGAACTCCGCCTAACGCACCGGCATTGGTGGCGCGTTATGGTCCTTTCCCCAACGTTTGGAGTCAGGAATGTTCATCTGGTCGCACAGAACGTTCCATACCACGCGGGGCTCCTCCCCCATTTCAAGCGCTTCGACGGCTGTCAGACCGTTCAATCGATCAAGCACTTGGTCGCGTGCGAGCGCGCGGCCATAGCTACGGCCGAGTACCTCTTCAAGCAACTGCCAAAATTCACGTTCCTGCACGCGCTCAAGTGTACACAGCAAGCGCAACCAAAAGAAAACGCCCGACGGAACAAGCCGCCGGGCGTTAGACGTCCAACAGGAATCAGATTGCGACGGAATCGAGATAATCGGCGACCATGCGCAGCATCTGCGCCGTGGAGACGCCCAACGATTGCGCAATCGAGCTCAGCAGCTCGGAGCTGGCCTCTTTTTGGCCACGCTCCACTTCGGAGAGGTAGCCCAACGACACTCCGGCCTTTTCGCTCACCTCACGCAACGTTTTGTGGTCATGGGTGCGCAGATCGCGCAGTACATGGCCGATGGCCTCGCGAAGCGATACCTCTCTGGGTTCGTCGGTGGTTTCCGTGGCTGCCGACATGGATCGTGCGGAAACGCGTTCCGCGTCTTCCTCCCGCCATATGCGGGTCAATGCGGCCTGGCGCTCGTCTTTGGCCTTTTGGCCGCGCGGGCACGCAGCACCTGCTGCTGGGCGAACATCACCGCGCGGCGCTGGGCTGGGGTGAGTTCCCTGACGCGGGCGTTGCCGCTTTGCACCGTGGGAACCATCGCCTTGAGTTCCATCTGTTCCTTGGTGAGTGTCATCGTGTCCATGCCGCCAGCCCCTTTCGCTTTTCATACGTACGTCCACTATGGTCAACACCCATATTCGTGGATTATTCCTGTGAAAGTGCTGAAAGAGTCCTCAGTTTTTCCAGAATACATTGCACGGTTTCGTGCCGCACGGCTTCCCGATCACCCTTCAGACGCAGCTCATAAGCAACTGTTTGACGCGCACGAATGCCATTGAAGCCACAGGGCAGGGAGCAGCCGATGTACACCAGGCCGGCAGGTTTGTCACCATCCGGTCCTGGCCCTGCAACACCGGTAGTGGCCAAGCCGATGACACAGTCTCCATCCTCGGTCTGTCGGTATAGTTGCGCGGTTCCCGCAGCCATCTGCCGCGCCACTTCGGGGTGGACCGCCCCTTCTCGGGCCAGCAGGTCGGCATTCACGCGAGAATCTTCGCTTTGGCGCGAATGTCGTAGGTCACCGCCGAGCCGAGGAACACTTTCGATGCGCCTGGTATGCGTACGAAGGCGTCGGCGAGTAGACCTCCCGTCAGTGATTCGGCGGCGGCGATTTTGAAATGGTTGGCTTCGCAATAGCGTAAAACGGCTGCGGCCAGCTCATCGCATTGCGATTGGCTGGCCGCGGTCGACGAATTTTCGGATTCGCTCATCGGGATTTACTTGGTTTCCTTTTCGGATTTTGCGGTCTTCTTACGTCCGCCGAACGTGTTGACGAGGTATTCGCCGCCCGAATACAGGCATAGAATCAACGCCAGGTAAATCAGGGCGTACGTGATCGTGTAATAAACGGTCATCCACAGCGGAGTGGCGTTCATGCCATCAGCGAGGCTCCACATCGGCAGCATGAGCATGGCAAGGCCGATGCACTGGCACAGGGTCTTGTACTTGCCGGCTTGGGATGCGGCGATGACCTTGCCGCCGGTGTCGATGACGAAGAAACGCATGATGGTGATGCCGATCTCACGGATGAGGAACAGCGCGGTCACGACCCAGCCGAGCACTGCGTTGCCGAATTCGTTGAAGATGGCGGCGACGATCAGCGTGCCGCAGGTGAGCAGCTTATCTGCGATTGGGTCCATGAGCTTGCCCAGTTCGGTGACCTGGTTATATTTGCGGGCCATCCAACCGTCGAGCTTATCGGTGCAGGCGGCGATGATGAAGATAATCGCCGCCACCCAGCGCATAGTCGTGTTTTTGGTACCCCATGCGCCTGCCATGACGTACAACGCCAGGAAGATGACGACCAGGACGATACGAGAGAAAGTGACGATGTTCGGCGGGGCGTTCCACCCGTCAAGCAGGGACGATTTGCGTTCTTCTTGCTTTTCCATACCGTTCACGTTACCCCGATACCACTACTTGGCGCAATGCGTGCGATTGTCGCGTTCCATCATCGCGTGTCCGCAGCGTCGGCCGGCTGGGTAGAACCTGCGGTAAGCGATGAGGTTTCGCCCTTGATGAAGGCGAGCACCTGCGGCAGATCCTGCGGTTGGACGAGCACTTCGCGAGCTTTGGAGCCTTCGGACGGACCGACCACACCACGCGATTCAAGCAGATCCATGAGTCGGCCGGCTTTGGCGAATCCGACACGCAGTTTGCGCTGCAGCATGGAGGTTGAGCCGAACTGCGTGCTGACCACCAGTTCCGCCGCCTGCAACAGCACGTCCATGTCGTTGCCGATGTCCTCATCCGGCTCGATGGCCTTCTTTTCGGCCTCCTTGGCCATCTCCTCGATATCCTCGCGATAATGCGGCTTGCGCTGGGTTCGCACGAACTCCACCGCGCGACGGATTTCGGACTCGTCGACCCATGCGCCCTGCACGCGGATCGGCTTGGCCTGACCCATCGGCAGGAACAACGCGTCACCTTGGCCGATCAGCGTTTCCGCACCGGTGGCGTCGAGGATGACTCGCGAATCGGTGGCGGATGAGGTGGCAAAAGCAAGTCGGGACGGGATGTTGGCCTTGATCAAGCCCGTGACCACGTCAACGGACGGGCGCTGCGTGGCGAGCACCAGATGCACGCCGGCGGCTCGCGCGAGCTGCGTGATGCGCTGGATGGAGCTCTCCACGTCGTTCTTGGCCACCATCATAAGGTCGGCCATTTCATCGACGACCACGAGGATATACGGGTATGGTGCGACCTTGCGTTTGGAGCCTGCGGGCGCATGCACCTTGCCAGCGCGCACGGCAGCGTTGAAGTCCTTGATGTGGCGGAATCCGAAGAATTCGAGGTCGCTGTATCGTGCGTCCATCTCCTTGACCACCCATTCCAAAGCCTGCGCGGCCTTCTTCGGATCGGTGATGATCGGGGTGAGCAAATGTGGAATGCCCGCATAGGCGGACAGTTCGACTCGTTTAGGATCGACCATGATCATGCGGACCTGGTCAGGCGTGGCGCGCATGATCACGGAGGTGAGCATGGAGTTGATGAAGCTCGACTTGCCGGAGCCGGTGGCGCCAGCCACCAACAGGTGGGGCATCTTGGTCAGGTCGGCGGTCACGAAATGGCCTTCCACATCCTTGCCGACGCCGGTGAGCATCGGATTCGGATCGTTCCGGGCCTTGTCGGAGCGCAGCACGTCGCCCAGCACCACGGTTTCGCGATCGGAGTTCGGAATTTCGATGCCGATGGCGGATTTGCCTTCGATCACCGACAGGATGCGCACGTCGGAGCTGGCCACCGCGTAGGCGATGTTCTTCTGCAGGTTGGTGACCTTCTCGACCTTGACGCCAGGGCCAAGCTCCACCTCATACATGGTGACGGATGGTCCGCGCAGGAAGCCGATGACCTTCGCATCGACGTTGAACTGTTGGAAGGTACCGGTCAGCGCGCGGATCACACGATCGTTCTCCGGAGTGTGCGCGGCGTGCGGCGCGCCCTTCTTCAGAATGTTGAGGTCAGGCAGATGATACGGTCCCTCGGGAATGTCATCCGCCGCTTCCCCGTCAACGGCAGCAGCCGGCATATCGTCAAGGACCTCGCCGGTCGCGGCATCCACCATGACTTCCTTGCCGTTGGAGGTGCCGTCCTCGTCGATGACGGCCCATGGGTCGCTTGGAGCGACGCCAACCGGCTTGATTTCGCTGGACGGCACCGGCTCGGCGACGCTGGGCATGGTGCCGCTCGCGGTGCCGATCGGCGCGGACGAGAAGGAGCGTCCGCGACCGTTCTGCGGCATGGCCATGGTGCCGGACGGTGCAGCGGCGGAATAATCATCTGAATCATAATCATCGGCACGATAATCGTCCGAAGAAATGCTGCGTGGCGAATCGACCTGTTGGTACGGCTCGTCGACGATGGTTTCCGCGGTCTGTCCGTGCCGTTCGGCGGCATTAAGAAACGCTTCGTCGCCGGCGTAATGGTCAAGGTCGCCATCATCGACGTTCTTGCTCTTATGGGATGCGAAGCGTTGCTTCATACGCGTAAGGAAGCCCGGCCTATCGTCGTTTTCTCTATCCGCATCGGTGCCGTCGTGGGCGGGAACGCCTTCGGCGAAGGCGAGTGTCGTGTCCCCAACGCGTACTTCGTTCGGAAACTGTTCGGCCTCATCGTCAATGTCATCACGGTTTTTAGGCGTTCCAACAAACTTGGCCGCCAGAGCCTTCGCCTTGTCCGGTATCTGCGTGACCCGGGTATGGGTGATCAACAGCAACGAAAACAGGATGACGACTACGAAAATCGCAATGGAAAAGCCTTTGGAAAGCCCCCACGCCAACGGACAGCCAAGCACATAGCCAAGCAGGCCGCCTGCCCGCTGCAGCAAAGACATATCGAACTTCTGGGAGTCGGAGGCAATCGCCGCGTCAAGAATAGAGCAGACGGACCAGAGGATCATGAACCATCCGAGGGCCATATGGAGGTTCTCATCCTTGTTTTGCGTCTTGCGCATCAGACTGAACACCACAAGCGCCAGGAATACCGGCAGAATCACGCTGGTCAATCCGAACAGTCCGGAGGCCATGGCATGTAGGACCTGTCCGAAAGCGCCCTGGACACGGAACCATTCGGATGCGCAGAACAGCACCGCGAGAATGGCCATGATGAAACATGCGATGTCGCGGCGATATTTACGCAGTATGCCGGCGATCGGAGAGGAATCGACCTCGTCCATGACTTTGGTATCGCCGGAACGCGATTTGCCTGCGGAACCCTTGCCGCCTGATTTCGGGTTGGAAGATGCTGTTCGTGCCATAACAGAACTCGATTTTACCCATGGGCACCGCCATGGCACGACGACATCCGATACTTATCGAAAGTTTTTGCCGTTCACGCCGTCAGGCGCTTCGGCTAGACGATATCGCCAAGATGATGCTGCGTGTACGCATCCGCCTGCGCGTCGATCGCGTCGTAATCGCCGGCGTCGGCATGCTCGATGATGGCCATGGCATTGCCCAGCAGCGCGGGGTTGAGAGCCTGCAGCCAGTGGATACGCGGATCGCGGCCAAACCATCCCATCTGTTTGCGTGCCAGACGCTTCGTCTTCTGCGCGATGCTCATGAACGTGTCATTTAAATCGCACAGGCCATCCAAATAGTCGACAACCTGCTGGTATCCAAGAGCCTTGCCTGCGGTGATGCCAAGCCGGGGACGGATACGCTCCACTTCCTCGACGAAACCGTTCTCCAGCATCTGCTTGGTACGGATGTCGATGCGGCGGTCAAGTTCCTCGCGCGGCAAATCAAGGCCGATCTGCACGGTGGGAATCACATACCGGTAATGCGGCAGGCTCGCCGAATACGGCCGGCCCGTCACTTCGATGACCTCAAGCGCGCGGATGGTGCGTCGAGGATTGTGCGGATCCATGCGGGCCGCGGCTTCAGGATCCTTTGTCTTGAGCTCGTCGAACAGCGCACCGGCGCCTTCGACCTTTTCACGTTCCTCGAGGCGTTTGCGCACCTCTGGGTCAGTGCCAGGAAAGGAAATGTCGTCGATGGCGGCACGGGCGTACAGACCGGAACCGCCCACGAGGATAGGGCGCACTCCCCTGGCCTGCAGTTCGGCGATTTTGGCGCGGGCGATCTCCTGGAAACGTGCCACGGACATGGCGTCGTCCGGTTCGATGATGTCAATCAGGTGGTGCCTGACCTCGGCCTGTTCCTCAGGACTCGCCTTGGCGGTGCCGATATCCATGCCCTTGTACATCTGGTAGGCATCGGCGTTGACGATTTCCGCCTGCTCGCCCTTGGCCTCCAACGCCTTGGCAATGGCGATGCCAAGCCCCGTCTTGCCGGACGCAGTGGGACCGACGATGGACACGACCTTACGGGTTTCGGGCTTGCTTTCAGTGGCGGACGGCATAGGTTTGCCCCGCTTCCGGATTCGGATCGGCGATGAGATTGTGGCGTCCCGCATGGGTGACGGTGGCGGTCACGAAATCACCCATCTGCGGCATCGGCTCGCCTTCCGGCACGCCGACATGCACGAGCACGCCGGTTTTCTCACGTCCGGTAACACGATGGGTGGCGGCATCCTTCTTGCCGGATGCGCCGGTGACCATCACCTCGACGTCACGGCCTTCGAAAGTCTTGAGATTCTCTTCGGTGATGCGTTCCTGCAGCGCCACAAGACGTTCGAACCTGTCCTGCACCACGTCATGCGGAACCTGCTCCATCTCAGCCGCCGGCGTGCCGGGACGCGGCGAGTAGATGAACGTGAACGCGGAAGCGAATCGCGCCTCCTCCACCACGCGCAGGGTTTCCTGGAAGTCCTCCTCCGTTTCGCCGGGGAAGCCGACGATGATGTCGGTGGAGATCTGCGCGTCCGGCATGGCCTCGCGAATCTTGCGCAGAATGTCGAGGAACTTGGCGGAACGGTAGGAGCGGCGCATCGCACGAAGAATCCTGTCGGAACCCGACTGCAACGGGAAATGCAGCTGGTGCATGACGTTCGGCGTCTCGGCCATTGCTGCGATCACGTCGTCGGTGAAGGCCGCGGGATGCGGCGAGGTGAATCGTACGCGTTCCAAACCGTCAATCTCGCCGCACGCGCGCAGCAGCTTGGAGAAGGCAAACCGGTCGCCGATGCCGTAGCCGAAGGAGTTCACATTCTGGCCCAGCAACGTGACTTCCTTGGCGCCTTCGTCCACGCATTGGCGGATTTCGGCGAGGATGTCTCCGGGACGGCGGTCATGTTCCTTGCCGCGCGTGGTCGGCACGATGCAGAAGGTGCAGGTGTTGTTGCAGCCTACGGAGATGGCCACCCAGCTCGACACCTTCGACGCACGGTCGGTTGGCAGTTGGCTTGGGAAGTAGTTGAGTTCCTCCTGCACCTTCACCTGCGCGTGGCCTTCGATGCGGGCCTGGTCGAGCAGCTGAGGCAGGGATCCGATGTTCTTGGTACCGAACACGGCGTCGACCCACGGGGCTTTTTTCGCGATCTTCTCACGGTCGAGCTGCGCCATGCAGCCGCCGACCGCGATCTGCAGGTTCGGGCGTTCCCTCTTCAATTCGGCCCACAGTCCGATGGTGCCGTACATGCGTTCGGCGGCGTTTTCGCGCACCGCGCAGGTGTTCATGACGATCAGGTCGATGTCATGGTTGAGATACTGTTCCTCGGTGGCGGGCACGTAGCCGTCGGCCTCAAGCACGCCGGCGATGCGTTCGGAATCATGCACATTCATCTGGCATCCGAGCGTATGCACGTAGAACACGCCCTTGCCGCGCGTGGGGGTATCGTTCGCCGCCGGTTCGGCCAGTTTCGAGGCGCGCTCCGCCTCGGTCATCATGTCTTCGTTCATAACGCACCATGCTATCGGCAGGGCGGCACAGGCGTTTCGGAACGCGGGAACGCCCCGTTCTCGGCGCAATCGCAGGGCATTGACCCTCTTCGATACACAGCATACGTTCAGTTTTGCGGAAAGCGAGGCGGTACACTGTTCTTCCGTGATACTTGACAGGCAAAATCGAATTAACACCACCGAATTGCAGATGCGTCTGAAGAACGTCGACGTCGGCGAGGGATCCCTTTCCCCCGAACAGATCACCGAGTTCATCGACCAGATGCAGGTGTATGAGGGTGCGATGTACGAGATCAGCACCAAATTGGAGATTCTTGACTCGGAATTCCAGGTGCGCTTCTCCCATAATCCAATTCACCATATGGAACGCCGTCTCAAATCGCTTAACTCGATCCTCGGCAAGCTGCAGCGCCGCAACCTGCCGTTGACCGTCGACGCCATCAAGGACAACCTGTTCGACGTGGCGGGCGTACGCGTGATCTGCAACTACCGCGACGACGTGTATTCCGTGGCGAATTATCTGTCCGCGCAAAGCGACATCCAAGTGCTGCGTGTCAAGGATTACATCAAGAACCCGAAGCAGAACGGTTACCGTTCGCTGCATGTCATCTACGCGGTGCCGGTGTTCCTGTCATCCGGACCGCACTACACGCCGGTAGAGGTTCAGCTACGCACCATCGCCATGGATTATTGGGCGAGCCTGGAGCATGCGCTGCGGTATAAGACGGATCTGCCGGACGCGAAGCTTGCCGAGCATTCGCAGACGCTGTTGGATTGCGCGCGCAGCCTGCAGAACATCGAGACGCAGATGCAGAACATCCATCGCGACATCAACAGCGCCCCGCGTGTAGGTGAGGCGCCGCAGGCGGACTGATGTTTTCGGAAAATGGCGATTGACGGACAAATCATTGCCTGTCAATCGCCATTTTTCGACGATATCGAACGTTATTCGCGCTTACGCAACAATCGTGGTATTTTCACCGGAACCTGTGCGAGCACGGTGCCGATGAAAATCAGCGCGCAGCCGATGTAGGCTCGTGTGGTCATGACTTCGCCGAGCAGCAACGCGCCGCCCACCGCGGAGAAGAACGATTCGAGCGACATGATCACGGCCGCGCGCGACGGCGGCACCAGCTGCTGTCCGACCACCTGCAACGTGTATGCCACGCCGGCCGAGCCGATGCCGGCGTACACGATGGGAAACCAGCTTTGCATGGCGCCGGCCCAGTCGATGGAGCCTTCGCATAGGGAGCCGATCCAGCTCAGCAGCGCGGTGGTGGAAATTTGTCCGAAGGACAGCAGAATCGGATCCATCTTCTGTCCGAACGTGTCGATGACGAGAATATGGCCTGCGAATAGAACCGCAGTGGACAACAGCACCACGTCGGCAAGGGTGATCGAGCCGAATCCGTCGGTGATGCACAGCAGATAGAAGCCGACCACGGCGATGGCAACGCTGACGATGACGTTCATGGTCACGCGGCGGCGCAGAATAAGGAAGGCGAGCAGCGGCGTCATGACGATGTAGAGCGCCGTGATGAAGCCGGAACGGCCTGCGGAACCGGAATAGAGGATGCCGTATTGTTGGACGGTGCTGGCGGTGAACAATACGATGCCGCAGATGACGCTGACGACCACGGGATTGCCCAGGCATTTCGGCATGGCCACGGTTATACCGTTGCCAAGCATGACGGTTGGACACTCATTCGATTCACGGCGTCGGCGCTCCTGTTCGGCGATGCCTCGACGGCGGAACCACAGCAACGGTATTAATGACAGCGCGCCCAATGTGAATCGTGTGGCCCCGAAGAACAGGGGGCTCATGGAGGCCATGCCCTGCACTTGGGATACGAATGCGAAGCCCCAGATCATGGCCGTCAGAACAAGGCAGGCCATGCCGCCAATCTCTTTCCTCTGCATGAGCCACTACCCTATGGCACGTTTTTCGCCGACAGAAAAGCCTGACCATATTCTGGTCAGGCTTTTGTTTGAGGGTTCAGCGCAGAGGACGTCGCGGGATTTTTCAGTCGCGATCGCCGAAGAGCTGGAGAATATACAGGAACATGTTGATGAAGTCCAGATACAGGTTCAGCGCGCAGATGATGGAGACCTTCTTGACCATGTCCTCACCCTGGCCTGCGTACTGGGCGAACAGCGCGCGAGTAGCTTGGGCGTCGTAGACGGTCATGCCGGCGAACAGCACGAGGCCGATGGCGGAGATAACCATCAGCATGGTCTGTCCGGGAGCGAAGATCATAAGCAGCACTTCGGCGACGATCAGCACGATGAGGCCGACCAGCAGAATCGGACCGGCTTTGAGCATGTTGACCTTGGTGGTCATGCCCAGCATGGTGAGCGCGAAGAAGAAGCCGGCGCACAACGCCAGGGAGATGCCGATGGTGCCAAGATCATACGCCATGAAAATGGTGCTTAGCGAGAAGCCCATGATCGCGGCATACACGTAGAACATGACGCGTGCGGTGCTCGGCTTGATCTTTTCAATGCGGGCGCCAAGATAGATGGCGATCACGATTTCGACGACGAACGGCGCCCAAGCGCCAATGACGCCAAGCGACTGGATGAGCGCGATGTAGGCACCGGTGGCTTGGGTGAGGATGGCCACAGCCGCGGTGACGAGCAGGCCGATGGTCATCTCACCGTAGGCACGGGTGACGGAAGCATGTTCGGCACGCTCATAGGAGTATGTCGCCTGAGCCGGAATGGTGGCCGCCGGAGCGCCCTGCGCATACATGTTCTGCGGCGCGTACTGGTATTGGTTCTGACCGTACGGATTCTGGCTGTACTGCCCGTACGAATTCTGGTTCGGATTGTATTGGTTCTGCCCATACGGCTGGCCGTTGAATCCATTGGCGTTGTTGCCTTGGGGCTGCTGACCGAATGTCATAATCGCTCCTTAACTCGATTACGCATCACAGTACGGTACTTTTCTGACTATTTCATGAGAGCCCACGTCTTACGGTGCCGAGCTGAAACTACCGGCACCGTATATCCAATGCGCAATCAGACCGTGAACTTGTGCACCACTTTCGCGCTATCGTTCAGGTCGAACAAATCAGTGACGTCGACCGTCACTTCGGAATCGTCTTTCAAGGTATATCCAATCGTCACGGTTCCGGTGGCTCCGGGCTGGACTTCGGCGAAATCAGAATTGGAATCGTATCCGGCAGGGTTCTCGCTGTAAATGGCGGTGTCGAGAGCTTGCCCATTTTGGAACACTTGCGGGCTGGCGAGGACTGCAAACGAATTGTTTTTATCCGTGTTGTTGGTCCATTCGAATGTGACCAACACCGTGGGCTGATTGTTATAGTCGTTGTTGCTACGTACCGCGGAGACGATTTTCACATGCATGGTCTTCAAATCGCCTTCCATATCCTGATCGCCCTTCGGCTGATTTTTTGCGGAGCCTTTTGCGGATGATTGTGAGCTTGACACGCCGGTGGCCTCGTCTATGGCCTTGCTTGCTGCGGACTGCATGGCCAGAGTAATGACGATGGCCAACACCGACAGCACCGCAGCGACAATCGCCAATGCCTTGCCGCGCTTTTTACCGCGGAACGTGCCGACCAATGCCACAATCGCAAGAATCACGCCAATGAAACCGAAAATAGCAGCAATGTTGTTGATAATCGGAATGAAGCTCAGCACGAAGCCAAGCGCGCCGAACACCACGCCGACAATGCCGAACACAGTCAGTCCCTTCTCTTCCTGATAGACCGGCTGCAGCGGGGGTTGGGGTTGGATGGGCTGCTGCGGGGCGATGTAACCACTCATGATCGTTCCTTCTTCTCGAATCGGTTGAGACACTTTCGAGGGTACGGAATTCCGCGCTGGACCGGTATTGGACGAAAGGTCATTCCCGTCTGCACTTTGGGGCGTGCGAAACGCACGGAAGAACAATGGCGTCTTTCGGGGACGGGCCCAATAATGGTAGGTATGAGCGAGACGACGAATTCCCCGACCCCCATCGAAGTGCCGGTACGTACCAAAGGCTGGCAAAGCATGGTGATGGTGGTCTGCGCGGGCTTCATGTGCTTGGCGCAGACCGCGTTCGCCGCGCAACGGTTCGGCCAGGATTCCGCCGTATACGTATGGATGGTGTTCTGCATGCTGGTGGCGTTCGCCATCGGGTTTCTGCTGCTCGCCCGTTCCCGTTATCCGCGTGCCACATTCGTCGCCGCGTGTGTGGTCGTGCTGGTTTTCCCATACGATCCCATTCTCGCTTTGATGGCGTTGACCGCGCTATTGGCCCGCCGTAATGACATGAAGACCACGGTTCGCGCGATCGTGGCGGGCGGTTTCGTCACGCTTGCCGCGCAGGTACGCGACGCGTTGCGGCCGCCGGAGGCATCCATCTGGCATATGGTGTTCGCCAAACCGGATACCGGCAGCCAATATGGCACCGACATAATCATGCTTGCCGATGACCGCACCATCGTCATCACCGCGATAGTTGCGGCATTGTTGGAGCTGGCCATCGCGACTTTGGCGGGGTTGCATATCCGTTCTCGCGCCTTGGCATCGCTGGCCACGGCCAAGGCGGACGCGGCGGACGCGCAGGTGGAGCAGCTCAAGACCACGATCGACAGTCAGCAGCTGGCCGACGCGATCGCTGCCGAAGCGCATGACACGCTTGCCCATTCGCTTTCCCTGCTGGCGTTGAATGCGAGCGCGCTGCAAGCCGAGTCGAAGAAGCTCGCGGCCGAAGCGGGAAGTCTGGACGCCGGCCAACTGGCCGGGCAGGCCAGCCGAATCGCGGACAAAACCGAGGAGATTCGCAAACAGGCGGCAGGAGCGTTGGACGAGGCGCACAGTGTCATCGACATGCTGCGTCATCCGGAACAGGCGAAGGCGCAACTGGCGCCGTCCGATGAGACGTCGTTGACCCGTGAATCGTTGGATGCGCTTCTCGGAGACGCACGTGCCGCCGGCATGCGGCTCAACACATGGATTGACATCCAACAATTGGGCCAACTCAACAGGGAAACCGGCAAAATCGCCTATCGAGTCCTTTAGGAGGGGCTGACCAATGCGAGCCGTCACGCGCCGGGAGCCCCGGTATCGGTGGAACTCACCGTGAACCCCACCGTAGGCGTGCACGCGCATGTGTCCAATCCAACTAATCCGTCCGTTCCGGCAGCATCGGCGGATGCCACGCGTCCCGCCATGGATTCCAAAAACGCTTTCCGTGCCGGTGCCGGATTGCCGGGATTGGCCGAGCGCGTCCGGCAGGCCGGAGGAACATGTCGATTCGGTTTTGACGCACGACACGCGTTCCATGTTGATGTGCAGCTACCATGGGTTGAGTGAGCAGCGAAGAGAACAGCGATGACAGGCCGATAACGGTTGGCGTGATTGATGACGATCCGATGATTTGCCAGCCATGCGGCTGATTCTCGAAGATTATTCCACCGGCAGGCTCAATGTCGTTTTCACCTGCACCGATGGCGGTCAAGCGGTCGACGAGGCCGGCAGGCATCATCCGGATGTGGTGTTGATGGATGTAGCCATGCCCGGCATGGACGGCATCGAGGCGACACGAAGACTGCGCGCACTTCCGCAGCCGCCGCATGTGCTGATACTGACGTCCTTGAGTCCGAGCGGGACCGTGGAGAGGGCCGTCGAGGCAGGCGCCGAGGGTTTTGTCTCCAAAACCGATGCACCGGAGGACATCATCCGCCGCATCACCGATGTGTGCGACGGTCTGCCGCAATTCAATCCATCCAGCCAACGGCAGCTCATCAACGATCTGAACATGCAGCAACCGCAATCGCGCCGGGACGAGGCTCGCGCCATGCTCGACGCTCTGCCTGAGCGGGAACGCGAGGCGGTGGTTCTTGCAGCCGACGGGTACACCAATGCCGAAATCGCGGAACGAATGTTCATTTCGGAACGTACCGTCAAGGCGCACATCTCATCCGCGGGAGACAGATTATGCATGGGCCGGGTACAGATGGCGCGTTTGGTTGAACGTGCGGATCTGCCGGACCAATTATGAGGCGAAGGATTCTACGGCAGTGGAGACTCCGTTACGTCCATGAAACGCCGGTGCACCCCCTCCCATAAACTAGAAAACAGTATGCCGCACCTGCGGTGCAAACGTTATCAATGAGGGATGGCGGTCGATATGGCGATCAGCGCGACGGAAAAACCCCTAGGCAAAGTGTTCACTTCCGATTACCAACTCACCATCCCTTCGTTCCAACGCGCGTACACGTGGCAGGCGGAGAACATCGAACAGCTCGTCAACGACCTTCAGGACGCCTGCGCCGACCCGGACACGCCTTACTTCCTCGGCTCGCTCATCCTCGTCAAGGACGGCCCCACCCAATACCAGGTCATCGACGGCCAACAGCGCCTCATCTCCCTGTCAATCATCGTCTCCGTGCTGCGCGAACTGGAAGACGACCCCGACCTCATCGACAGCCTCAACGACCTCATTTTGGAACCAGGCGACAAACTCCGCGGCATCAAAGCCGAGCCACGACTCACCCTGCGAGAACGCGACACCGACTTCTTCCGCATGTACGTGCAGGAAGGCGATTTGGAAGGCCTGTTCGATCTGAGGGACAACGACATCGCCTCGCACGCGCAACGCAACATCGCCGTCAACACCCGCCGCACATTCGACCTGCTCGCCGCCATGGACGCCAAAGACCGCCGCCGATTCGCCTCATACCTGGTCAACGGCGTCACCCTCGTCATCGTCACCACCGACGACCTCGCCGGCGCGCACCGCATCTTCGACGTGATGAACATGCGCGGCGTGCCACTGACCGCATCCGACGTGTTCAAAGCGAAAACCATCGCGGAAATATCCCCCGCCGCGCGTAACGCCTACGCCACACGATGGGACGACATCATGGACCCGCTCGGCGATGACTCGCACACGCTCGAAGAGTTCTTCTCCGACCTGCACCTGATCGTCTCGCACAAGGCCGTCTGCACACAGCTGCTTGAGGAATTCCGCAAAGACGTGCTCAAACCATACGTGAAGAAACAGAACGTCATCTCCTTCATCGACGATCTGCTCGCCCCTTATGCCAACGCGTGGCTCATCCTCAACCGTCCGACCGACGCCAACCTGCCAGACGACATCGTGGCCATGCTCGTCTCACTCGCCGACTACCAGACCACCGACTGGGAACCCGTGGCCATGTGGGCGCTCGTCAACTCCATCCGCAACCTCGGCAGCGCCAACGCACAAGTGTTCTCCACACCCGGAAATATCGGAAACGAAACCACGAACGCGCACGACGAACGCCTCCAATTACACGACATCGACAGACTCCACGACGTTCTCGCCGCACTCGAACGCGTCACCGGCGTCGACAGCCTCAACCGGCAAAGCCCACTCGCCCGACGCACACGCGCCGCAAGCGCCATCCGAGACCTCAACAAAGGCCATACCCTCCAACAGATCCGTGGATTCCTCATCACCGACGAGGACCGACGTTCCGCACTCGCGCATCTACGTGGCGAGTTGCAGACCAGTCCCGCCATGAAGAAACTTCTGCTCATCCGCGCCAACGAGCAGAAGGCCGGCTACCGCATCACCCGACCGCGCAGTCTCAAAGCGTTGCCGATCATGCCCGAACAGGTCAGCGCGAAATCCGATTTCGCCGCTTGGCCGGAGTCGGTGCGTGACCATTGGGCAAACCGCATCGGCAATTTGGTGCTTAGTCAGGCCAACGAAACCCAAGTCGCGCCACTCGCCACGTATGCGCAGCGGCGCGACCGCATGCTGTTGTCGGCAAGCTCCAGACGTTTTCCGCTGACAGCCGAACTCGCCAATATCGCCGAATGCACGCCGCAGACGCTGCAATACCGGCAGGATGAGATGGTTCGGCTCATCGCCGACCATTGGAATATTCGTTACGATGCCGACGATACGGATTTGTCGACGTTGAACGAGGAGACGCTCAATGTGAAAGCTACGGTCTCCTCTCCCACGTCCAAACGCGTCAGCATTGCCCAAGTGCTGGAAGCCGGGCTGCTTATCGCCGGAGAGACCTTGGTATGGGAGCGTCCCCGCAAGGGCGAACGTTGGGTAGCGACCGTCACTTCCGAAGGCAAGCTGCGCATGGATGACGGCAGGGAGTATGCCACGCCTACTGCCGCGGCGCGTGCCGTTGGCGGCTCATCAGCGGGTCTTACCGTGTGGAAACGCACGTCGAATGGCCAGAAACTGAGTGACGTTTGGAAGGCGTATCGTCTGCGCAAGCACTGAGGACGCCGAACGACCAGATGGTCAGTCTCAACCAGCCGGATTCAATCAACCGGATTCAGCCGGTCAATGCCAGGCCAGCCATTCGACGGCGAGTTTGGTGCGATTGGAGATGTTGGTTTTGGCAAGTATGTCGCTGATGCGGTTGCGGACCGTGCCTTCGCTGAGAAACAGCCGTGACGCGATCTCACGATTGTCCAATCCCTCGGCCACAAGTTCCAGCACGTCCAATTCGCGTTCGGTAAGGCCGGCGAAACGTTCGGATGGTCCGCTGGAATCGGGGTTCCGAGATCCTTGGACTGCCTGCGCATCATCATGCGACACAACGCGATCGACTGATGAGGATTCGTCTGATGTCGTGGATTGCGGACTGACCCGCAGCTTGCTCAACACTTCGGCGCCCATGACCACTTGTCCGGCCATGACGGCTTGCACCGCGGGTATGACGGACGAAACGTCCTGTTTGATCAAGTAGCCTTTCGTGCCTATTTCCAACGCTTTGGCGATGTATGACTCGTCGGCGAATGTGGTGAGGATAAGGATTCGCGCGTTCGGATGCGCGTCAAGAATCGCCTCCGACGCTTGCAATCCGTCCATTCCCGGCATCTGCACGTCGACCAGCAACACATCGGGGGCATCCATCTCATATTGGGTCACCGCATCCGTGCCGGTGTTGGCGGTCCATGCCACATCGGCGGTGCCGGTGGCTTCGAGAATCGCGGATAATGACGAGCAGACGATTGGATCATCATCTGCGATCGCGACACGCATTAATGCGCTCCTTTCTCCGGTTGCGTCGTTTCCGAACCACTCGCCGGCTTGGGGATGGATACGAACACGCGCCAACCCTCATGATACGGCCCGCAAATCGCGCAGCCTCCCAACGCACGAGCCCGTTCCTCAATGTCCGAAATGCCGATGCCTGTGGAATCGTTCGGTCGAATGAACTGCATGGCGACGGCTTCAGCAGACGATCTTCTCACGGTTCCATCATCCTGCACGCACAGCTGCCACAATGCCGGGAAATCGCGCAGGGTGATTGAAACGTTCCTTGCCTGACTGTGTTTGACCGTATTGTTCAACGCCTCGCGAATCGCAGTGGCGAAGCAGCGGGACACGGCCGCCGGCGCTGAATCGATGCCGTTGACCAGCCTCACCCGCAAGGGGCCGGCGCCGTCCATGCTGTGTGCGGCCGTCTCAATCTGCGAAGCGAAATCCGTACCTTCGTCTTTCAAATCATGCACGGCTTTGCGCACCAAAGTCATAGCCTCGCTCACCGTGTCATGAATTTCACAGAAACGTTGGGCGGATTGTTCCTGTCCGGCAACCTGGGCCACCACGTGCGCCGCCTCGGTCTGCATGATGGCTCGGGTCAGCATGTGGCCGACATTGTCATGGATCTCACGTGCGATGCGTGTGCGTTCGGCAAGCGTCGCCGTGCGTACGGCCAACGCACGATCCTCGTCGTTTTCGGCGATCTGCGAGCGCAGGCGGCGAATCTGGTCGCGGCGGGAATCCTGCAATCGCCGCACTTCGCGGGCGAGGTTCGCGCAGCGCGTGCAAAGCAGGCCGGCAGCGAATCCCAGAACCGTTTGGAGCACCATCAATATGATGATGGACAAGTCGGATGGAACGTGCGAGCCAATCGAACGGAAAATCACTATCGTCATGGGAAGAAGCCACAGCCATCGCGGCACCAACGCTTGCAAGAAGCGGCTGCCATCGACGACAGCGGACGATGATGCCGCGTTGAATGCTGCGATGGGAAGCATCAGATACCACGCCGGCACCAGGCATGCGCCGCAGTCAAGCATGACAATCAACGTCATCGCAAGCCACGAACCCGACGCGTATTCCCCCACCGCGGCACAACACACCGCCACAAGTGCGCCGCACATCAGGTCGAGGCCGACGTCTCCGGATGCGTATACGCCCATGATCATGCCCATGGCCAGGAACACGGCTTGGAACAGCAACCGTTTCATGCCGCCTCCCGTCCGCCGATTCGTGTCTGATTGGTTCGCTTGCTTCCAGAGTAATGCACATGGCGCATGGCACAGCCGGCGGCATCAACGAAGGTGACATTTGTCATGTTCGAAAGTGACATCATTCCGGCAATTGTGACTACGCGCACCATGTCGGGGGCATCCGGCGGCACGACAATGGAATCAGAGGCATGGAGCACGAGAAAGGAGCTCGTCATGGGTGGACGCATGAATGACGCTGCCGATGCGGTCAGCGCGGTCAAGGTCTCGAAACTGGTGAAACGTTACGGAGACATGCTGGCGCTCGACTATTTCGATCTCGACGTGCATCAGGGGGAAATCTTCGGCCTGCTGGGGCCTAACGGCTCAGGCAAGACCACGGCGATCAACTGCATACTTGCGTTGCTCACGTTCGATGAGGGCACTGTGCGCGTGTTCGGCGAGCCGATCAGCCCTACCAGCTATGCGTTGAAGCGGCGTATCGGCATTGTGCCGCAGAACGTGGCCGTGTTCAACGAATTGACCGTTGAGGAGAACATCGATTATTTCTGCTCGCTGTATGTTTCCGACAAGGCAAAACGTCGCATGCTCGTGGACGAGGCGCTGGATTTCGTAGGATTGCGCGATTACCGTACCTATCGTCCGGCGAAACTGTCCGGCGGTCTGCTGCGTCGTCTTAATATCGCCTGCGGCATCGCCCACAAGCCGGATCTGATCTTTTTCGACGAGCCGACCGTGGCCGTCGATCCACAAAGCCGCAATGCGATTCTCGAAGGTATCCAACGACTTAACCGCGAAGGCGCGACGGTGATCTACACCAGCCATTACATGGAGGAGGTCGAGCAGATCTGCGACCGCATCCTCATCATGGATCATGGCCGGCATCTGGCTCTTGGCACCGCGGAGGAACTTAAGGCGATGATCAGCACCGGCGAACGCATCAGCATCGAAACCGATGATCTGGGAGGGCGCTCAGATTCGGCCGATACGACGCTTGCGCGATTGCGCGCATTGCCGTTCGTGACCAACGCCGACTATGACGGCCATGAGCTGACGGTGAACTGCCGCCAGGGCGATCACAATCTCATCGACGTACTGCAGCTGTTGGAGCACGAGGGCACGAATATCGGGCATCTCTCCAGTCGCCAGCCGACGCTCAATGATGTGTTCCTGGAACTGACCGGCACCGCGTTACGCGACTGACTTGGCTTGCAAGGCTTGTGGCAAATCGAAAGGCATGTGACATCATGTGGCAGACGTTACTGATCAATCTCAAACTGCATTTGCGGGAGAAAACGCAACTGTTCTGGCTGTTCGCCTTCCCCATCATCCTGGCCACCATGTTCAACGGCATGTTCGGCAACATCGCGGAAAGTTTCGAGCTGCACACACTTGACGTGGCCGTGGTCGAAGACAACGCGTGGAAGACGTCCTATGGGGCGCAGACGCTGATCGAAGGCATTTCATCCGAATCGTCTGCATTATCGGACAATCACGTGAAAGTGAGTGCCGATGGCAAGAATGGAACGGGACTCATCAACACGACCAAGGTGGAATCGATTGCGCAGGCGGAACAGCTGCTGGCCGACGGCACCGCGCAAGGCATGCTGCGAATCGATGACGGCAGATTGCGATTCTCCGTCTCACAGTCGACGCAATCGTCCGCGTCCGATGTGATGGCGTCGAGCAGCGGCTTGGATATTTCGCTGACGGTGCTGGGCAACATCGTGGACCTGTACAACCGCAACACCGATATGATGGTGGACATTGCGAAGCACAACCCCGAAGCTCTGATGAATGGCAAGGTGACCGGCAGCATCGGTTCGGCGAATGGCTATACAAAGGAAATCCAGCTGACGAATTTTAAACCGAGCGGTACGGCACGATATTACTATGCACTGCTGGGATTGGCCGCGTTGATGGCCATGAGCTTCGCCATCAACGTAGTGACGATGACGCAGGCGAACCTTTCCGCTTTGGGTGTCCGCCGTTCCGTTTCGCCGCTTCCGAAATCGCAGCAACTGCTGGCTGGATTCCTGTCCAGTTGGCTGTGTTCGTTCCTGAGTCTGACCGTGGCCATGCTGTATATCCGGTTCGTCTGTCATATTTCGTTGGGCGGACGTGAATGGGCTGGTGTGGGAGCATGTCTCATGGCTTCGTTCGCGGCGAGCGCATTCGGCACGTTGCTTGGCGCGCTGCCGAAGATTCCAACCGGCGCCAAGCAGGGGCTGTGCACGGCGATCGCCTGCACGTTGTCATTGTTCTCCGGACTGTACGGTTCGTTCGCCATGCAGTTGAGCGACTTGATCGCCCAGCGCACACCGGTGCTGAGTCTGCTCAATCCGGCGCAGCAGATCACGAACCTGTTCTACGACATCCTCTATTACGACAATTTCAAACCGTTCTTCACCACCGCCGGCATCCTTGCCGCGATGAGCCTGGTCTGCCTTGCTGCGGCGACCGTTCTGTTGAGGAGGCAACGCTATGAATACCTATAAGACGGCGCTGAGAATTCTCAAATCACGCAAGATGTACCTGGTCATCTATTTGGGGTTCATCGGCATCATGATGTTCGCCATCAGCTGGCAGATCATGCATGGCTCGATGACGGGTGGCGATGAGGTGTTCCATCCCGATACGGCACGTGTGGCGGTGGTCGACCGCGATGGCGATGCCGATGGTATTTCATCCGCGCTGCGTTCCTATCTTGCGTTGGATGGCGAGATGGTGGACCTTGCCGACGATTCCGAAGCGTTGCAGCAGGCCGTCGCTTCGAACTATGTCGATTTGATCGCAATTGTGCCGCACGGCTTCGCTTCGGATTATCAGAAATATCTGGATGGTTCGTCAAATGACCAACCGACTGTCGAAACCGTTGTCAGCTACACTTCCGGAGCAGGCTCCCTTTCGCAGCTGGAAGTCAACGAATTCCTGTCATTGACACGCACCGCGTACTTGGGTCAAGCCGGGAAGCAACAGTCGATGGAAACGGCCATGCGGACGGCGTTGGATACCGCGAAAGCAGATGCCAAGACGTCGAAAATAGCGGTGGTGCAATCGCCATCCGCAGATACTGATAATACCAAGCCGGCGGCATCCGCATTCGCCGGCACCATCAAACGGGACTCTATCCGTTGCTGCTGGTCATGCCGATCTGCACGTTCCTGGTGATTGGCACCTTCAATGACAGTGAGATTCGTCGCCGCCTGTATTCGTCGCCGACGCGTCTGGTGTCGTTGCAGATGCAGGAGATGCTCACCTGCGCCACCTTCGGCTTGGTGGTGTGCGTGGGTTACACGGCGGCGACATTGGTCTTGATGATGGCCGCAGGAGTGCCGTTCGACGGGATTACATCCACGAATGTGGCTTTGACGTTCGTGTCGCTGCTGGCGTACACGTTGATGGCAATCGCCTGCGGTTTCCTTCTGGGGTCGGTTGGTTTCTCGGAAATGGCGGTCAATGCGTTCGCCAACGTATTCGGTCTGCTGTGCATGTTCACGTCGGGTATGGCATTCCCCATCGATATGATGCCCGAACCGATGATCATGATCGGCAAGCTGCTGCCGGGATGGTGGCTGTGCGTGTCCATCGACAACGTGTTCGGGCTTGGCACGGCGGCCGCAACCGGCGTGGATTATGGTTCTTGGGCATCGTCGGTCGGCTTGGTGGCATTGTTTGCAGTGGCGTTCATCTGCCTTGGTCTGGCATTGGGGCGTATCCGTCGCACACGCCCGTCCTTGGCCTCCCCCCACCACCACGCAG